>FWWM01000102.1_pt1 | contig 266852 bp, 252 predicted proteins | sample 2228351 | NCBI WGS metagenome assembly FWWM01 (sample SAMEA103939774, study PRJEB20133) | metagenome
TGGTCGCCGGGATAGAACCATTCCATCGCGCTGTTGGTCGGGTTAGGCAGCGCCTGCTGGGTGAACGCTATGGCGAGAATGAGTGCTGTCATCGTTCGTTAGTCTCCTATTGCTACTGTTTGTCGTGAAGTGTCCAATCGTACCAAATCCTCATCGTCCATGTTCCGACGGCGATCCCTCCTTCGGTGCAAGAGCCGGTGCCGGCCCAATAGACGTGCGTTAGGGGCCCGTACCGGGGCGGATCCTGCGGAACCCTGTAGAAGAAGTGGAACTCGTCGCCTGCCGCGGTCAAGTAGTCAAGGAAGAGGCCCACTGAGGGGGATGCCGCGCCCGAACCGGTGGTCCAGACAAAGATCGGATCCAGACGGCAGTTCGTGACAAATCCATCAGGAGGCTCGGTCGTGAAGCGCTCCTGAACCCAAACTGCGGGCATCGGCTCGCCCAAGTTGTCCACAAGCAGCATCAGCCAATCGTCTTGCCAGCACCACGGCGGAATCGGGTTGTAGTCGGGCTTTAGCGGATCGTACGGCTGCCCACAGTACACCACGCCTCGCGCAACGGCAAGCACGGCAGTGTCGGCGGGCTCGTGCACGGTGAAACGATACCAATCCGGATTCGGGCTTGGCTTGCCGGGCGGCGGGGACTCGTCGCTGTTATCCCAGTACTCGTACACGGTTCCGTTCCACTCCATCTTGTATTTGACGCGCGGAGTAACCTCGCCGTAACCGGACCCCTGAATGCCCGCTACGTGCAGGATTGTGGAATGCTCGAGAGTGGGTCCGTTGAACCACACCACTTTTGCTTTCGAGCCGGGTGTGACGCTCCACTCGTACCACGTAGTCAGGGGCTGGCCAAATCGTGGCGTTACTTGGCCTTTCTGGCACGGCTGCGCGCCATCGGGCGGCTCTGCTGAAGGGTCGTAGCCGAAGTATTGGAGGTACCATGGTGTGTCCTCTTCGTACATGTCGTGCGGTGGCGTTCCTGGCTCGCCGTCGAGAACGGACAGTTCCAGCGGCCCTCCGATCGCTGCACACGCCTGCTCCAGCGGATACGACTGGTCGGGGAAGCCGGGCCTATGCACGATTACCGTGCATCTCACGGTAAAGATGCCGGGAAAGAGTCCGTACGCGGTTACCTCGGCGGTGTTGCCCGGGGGTTGAACAATCAGTTGCCCTTGCGAGGGCGGGGGAGGCTGGGGCGGCTGAGTCAGGTCAATGATCGGAGACCATATGTACTCAAGGGTCGCATCCGGCGGCACGTTCTGTGCGGTGACCGTGCAGGTGAACTGCGCAGCCTGAATCCCCTTCTCGCCGGTAACGGGGTCGTAAAGGTCCTCCCAATACACAATTCGACCGACCTCCGGACTCACCGTGACGCCGAATGTCGGCCCGCCTTGCGCGGACAGCCAGCCTGCGCTGCCAATACATACGGCGAGAAGGAGGGCATGCTGACACCAGCCACGCCGAAAAGCAAAGCGTCTCTTCATTCCACTGCCATCTCCGTCATAGGCTCTTCTGCCCTACCGCCTTCCGTCGCGTGGGCGCTGAGCGGCGGCCTGTTCGAGTACCTCAAGTTGGCGCTCACGCTGCTCGTCTGCGCTGCGATGTTGTTCCTTTGGCCGCGTTCCGCTTTCGCTCGGCAAGCGACGATCGCCGCGAACGTGCTCATGGGAGTGCTCCTGGCGTAGCATGTCTCGCTTTGGGCGAGGGCGATGCACCTGTTCGAGTAGTGGCGCCCCCGGCAGGACTCGAACCTGCGACACCGAACTTAGGAGGTTCGTGCTCTATCCCCTGAGCTACGGGGGCGGGAACGAAAGAATACCTGAACCCACTTGCCTCAACAGAGGGATCGGGCGTCGGCGACTCGTTGGATGGCGGGGCCTACATGGCGGAGGTGGTGCTCGAGGCTGAACACCTGTTCCAGCTCGTCAGGGGTAAGGTGAGCCTGAACTTCCGGATCCGATTCCACACACTTGCGAAAGTCTTCGCCTTCCCAAGCTCGTGCTGCGTTTCTCTGCGCGACCTTATATGCGGCTTCGCGAGACAGTCCTTTTCCGATCAGGGCGATCATCAGGTGTTCGCTGTAGACCAGGTCGCCCATCAGTTTGAGATTTCGCTTCATATTGTCAGCGCGCACTTCGAGTCCTTCGAGGATCGTGCGCACGCGGTTCAACATGAAATCAATGAGGTGGAAAGAGTCGGGGAGGATGATTCGTTCCACACTCGAATTCGTGAGGTCTCTCTCGTGCCAGGTCGCGATGGATTCCATCATTGCCATGGCGTTCGAGCGAAGCACGCGAGCTAATCCGCACACGGTCTCGCTGTGCCACGGATTGCGCTTGTGCGGCATGGCGCTGCTACCCGTTTGACCTGCCGCGAACTCTTCCTGTACCTCCAGAATCTCCGTTCTCTGCAGGTTTCTCAGCTCCGTAGCGATTCGCTCGAGCGTGGCGCCCAGCACCGCGAGAGCGTTCACCACCGTCGCATGCCGATCTCGGGAAACGATCTGCGTGGAGATCGGATCCGGGCGCAAGCCGAGAATCCGGCACGCCTCCTCTTCCACCTCCGGCCCCAAGACTCCTCGAACGCCCACTGGCCCGCTCACCTTGCCCACCGATATCTCCTTCAGGCACTGGCGTAAGCGCTTCGACGAGCGACGCAGCTCGGTGAGCCAGGACGCCGCCTTATAACCGAACGTGATGGGCTCGGCATGAATTCCGTGTGTCCGGCCGATCATCGGAGTGTCTTTGTGTGCCAGCATCAAACGACGGACGACCTTCCGGAGTTTGCCGAGGGACTCGATTACGTGCTCGAGCGATTCGCGCATCATGAGCGCAAGGCTCGTGTCAATCACGTCATACGAAGTCACACCATAGTGGAAGTACCGACCCGGCTCTCCCACGTTTTCGGACACATTGCGGATGAAGGCCATCAAGTCGTGGCGCGTTTCCTTCTCCAGTTCCGCCATGCGGGCGAGGTCAAACTTTGCCTTGGATCGGATGGCCTCGGTCGTTCCGGCGGGGATCTTCCCATGCTTTTCTGCCGCTTCGCAGATCGCAAGCTCGACTCGGAGCCACGTCTCAGTACGGGCTTGCTCGCTCCAGATTCGATTCATCGCTTCGGTACTGTAACGGGCGATCATCGTGCGGAGCGTACCTTCTCACGAGGTGCCAATGATCCCAACCCACACTCCTTGTGGCCCAATCCGCCTTGTCTATAATCCCGGCGTGGCTGAAAGCACGGTCGCGCAGGAAGACGCACCGCCGGGGCGTTTTTGGCACCTTTTGCGAGGCCGCCTTACGCGAGACGAGCGCCAACAGGTCTACCTCGAGATCCGAGACGGTTCCACTCCGTCCTCGCGCTTTTACATTCTTATTGTCCTCTCGACGATCATCGCATCGTACGGACTTCTCGCAAACAGTACGGCGGTCGTGATTGGCGCCATGCTCGTGGCTCCACTCATGGGGCCGATCTTTGGGATCTCCCTCGCCCTGATTTCGGGCAATCTCCCCCTGCTCAGACGCGCGATCTTTTCGACGGCGCTTGGAATCGTTCTTACAGTCGGAGTCGCCATGCTCATTGGCCTTGTGCCGATGAGCATGCAGCCCGGGTCAGAGATGTTCGGTCGCACAGCGCCGACCCTTTACGATCTTTTTATCGCCGTCGCATCCGGCTTGGCAGGCGCCTATGCGTTGGCGAATCCCAAGGTTGCGACGGCACTTCCGGGCGTTGCCGTGTCCGTTGCGCTTGCGCCGCCACTGGCGACGTGCGGGCTCTTCTTGGCGCGTGGATCGCTGGAGCTTGGGGCCGGCGCCTTCCTTCTGTTTCTCACCAACCTCTTCGGCATTCAGCTGGCCGGGTGCGTGGTGTTCTTCCTCTACAACCTGGGCGCGGAAAGGGAAGTCAAGGAGGTTGGCCCGTTTCGTTTCGTCATGCGATTTGCGCCTTCGATCGTTGCGATTGCGTTGATGGGGTGGTACCTAACTATAACGCTCCAAAGGGTCAGCGCCGAAGGCCGTCTGCGCACAACGATTCAGAACGTCCTCACGGAGGAGTTTGCTCGGAGGTCGGGCAGCCGTCTCGAGGAGATCCTCTCTCTCGGCCACGCCGATGGACGTTGGGACGTCGTGGTTTCCGTCCTAACGCCCAAGCCCCTGACGACGTCCGAGATTGACGCCCTCCAGAAGCTCTTGGAGCGGAAGACGAATCAGCCGATCTACTTGATCGTTCGTTCGATCCAGTCGCAAGACGCCGATGCGAACGGTCCAGTCTTCGCGCTTCCCTCTGAGCTAGAGCAGAGTGAGCGCTTGCGAAGGGACGCGGAAATCGCGAAGCGGATCACCGAAGGCATCCAGTCCTACCTAGGCGGGATCTCGGGAGCCTCACTCGTGGATGTTGCCCACTCGGAGGACGGCAATTCTCTGCGGGTTCAGGCTACCGTCGCTGCGCCTGAGCCGATCACCCCTCAACAGGTGAACGACATGGAGAGCAGTCTCTCCCAGCTGTTAGGCAGACCGGTGGCAGCCGAAGTCAGGACGGTTCTCTCCAGATCTGCGGATGCAAAAGGGTGGCTCTACGTGCCGGAAGGTCCGAAGCCGCCGCCAATAAGCCCGGAAGAGCGGGCGATCCGCGGTCGCCTCGAAGCCGCAATCCGCCGCCGCTTGGAAGCGCTACCCGGCGTGACGGTTACAGAGATCGCGCATCGCGAGGGAGAGTCAGGTCGGACCGTAACCGCGACCGTTGAGGCGCCGGAACCCATATCCCCAGAGGTGGTGGCGCAGTTGCAGGCGGACCTGAGGCGCTACGTCAACCCGCAAGTGCAACTCGTCGTGATGACGCGGCTTGTCGTGCGACCTCGAACAAACGAAAACTCGCGCTGAGTGAGCCCGAGGGGAGGGCCCGACCCAGCGCGAGTCTGTTCCCGGCGATTACCGCTGGTCAATCGGAACGTACGGGCGGAGCGGTTCTCCGTCGTAGATGCATTTCGGCCGGATGATGCGGTTGTTGTCGAGCTGCTCGATCATGTGCGCGCACCAGCCGGTGATTCGCGAAATTGCGAAGATGGGAGTGTACAGCGGGATCGGAATCCCGAGCAAGTAGTACGTGTACGCCGCTGGGAAGTCCACGTTCGGGAACAGGTTCTTTTCTTCCTTCATGACGCGCTCGCAAATGTCGGCGATGTCGCCCCACTTGGTGTTCCCGAGCCTACGGCCCAGCTCCTTACCCATCTGGCTCATGATGCCCGCGCGACTGTCGCTGATGCGATACTCGCGGTGGCCGAACCCCATGATGAGCTCCTTCTTGGCAAGCTTGTCGCGAATGTACTTTTCCGCATTTTCCGGCTCGCCGATTTCGAGCAGCATCTCCATGGCCTTCTCATTCGCCCCGCCATGGAGCTTGCCCTTCAGGGTCCCAATGGCGGACACTGCTCCGCTGTAGATGTCGCTCAAACTGGAGACCGTGACGCGGGCGCAGAAGGTGCTCGCGTTGAACCCGTGCTCCGCATAGAGGACGAGCGAAGTGTCAATCGTCTTGACGGTGTAGTCGTCCGCCTTCTGCCCGTTCAGCATGTAGAGGAAGTTGCCCGCCGTGTTCAACTCGGGGTCGGGTTGGATGACGTCCTGACCGTGCGCTAGGCGCCAGCCGTTTGCCACGAGCGCCCCCATCTTTGCCGTCAGACGAACCGACTTGCGAACGTTGGCATCGTGGTCGAGCGGATCCGCGTCATAGTCGGGGTCGGAGGGCGCGAGCGCCTGTACACCGACCTTCAACTGATCCATCGGATGAGCGTTGTCCGGAACCGCTGCCATCGCTTGATAGACGTAATCGGGCACCGTACGCTCGCTGGCGAGGGTTCGCTCGAACTCTTCGAGCTCCGACTTCCTTGGAAGATGCCCATGGAGCAAGAGAAAGGCAGTCTCTTCAAAACTCCCCTTCTCAGCCAACTCGTGGACGTCGTAGCCGCGATAGATCAGGCGCGACTTCTCGATGTCAATGTCGCTAATCTTGGAAATCCCTGCGATGACTCCGGCGAGTCCAGGGCTGTATTCAGGTGTTGCTGTTGCCATCTTTCTAATTCTCCTTGTTCGCCTTCGGATGCGCCAACGAGGCATCCAGCTCTTCAAACTTCGAGTACTCGATGAGGTCGTAAAGGTCCTGCCGGCTCCTCATTCGCCCCATGAGTGAAGACTGCGTTCCTTCTCGTAAGAGCGTCTCGTAGACCTCTTCCACGGCTTTCATCATCACCCGAAACGCAGTCATCGGAAAGATGACGAGATTGTACCCAAGGGAGCGGAACTCTTCGACCGAGATGAGCGGGGTCTTGCCGAATTCGGTCATGTTCGCAAGCAGGGGAGCCGCTACGCCCTCCCGAAATGCGGCGAATTCCTCCTTGGACTGAAGCCCCTCCGGGAAGATCGCATCCGCGCCCGCGTCTACGTAGGCGTTGGCTCGTTCGATCGCGTCCTCCAGACCGGTTACGCCTCGAGCGTCTGTCCGCGCAATGATGAGGAAAGAAGCGTCGCTCTTCGCATGCACCGCCGCTCGCACTTTGGCGCACATCTCCTCTTTCGAGATGAGCTCCTTGCCGTCCAAGTGGCCGCACTTCTTTGGCATCACCTGGTCCTCCACGTGCAACCCGGCGAGCCCCGCACGCTCGAATTCGCGCACGGTCCGCAAGACGTTCCACGTACCGCCATAGCCCGTATCCGCGTCTGCGATGACGGGAACGTTCACGACGTCGCAAACGTTCCGGGCTTGATCCGCCATCTCGAGCAGGGTTAGGAGCGCAACATCAGGAACGCCGAGGCGGGAGTTCGTGACACCCGCGCCAGTGAGATACAAGGCGGGGGCGCCGGCGGCTGCTGCAATTCGTGCCGTAATCGCATCCCATACGCCAGGAAGCACGACTGTGTCCCGCTCCATCAGGGAGCGGAGGGCAGCGCCTGGAGAGGTGTGAAGCGGCTTCAGCACGAGGCGAGGTTACCCGCCAGCTTAGGGTGACTGCTTCGAGTTCAGAAAATGGCCGACAACCAGGATTACCAGCATGGCTACCGAAAGAACCAGCGCCGGCACGCCCGGCATCAGACTCTTCGCGGCGATAATCCGATAGAGGAAAAAGCCCGACAGCGCCACCGCGACGACCCCGACGATGGAGAAACCAACCTGGGGAAGCTTGAGGGAGATGACCGCGCCGATGTCGATCAGGAAGGCCGCCGCAATCGACGAGTAGAGCGACATCGTACTTCCTGCCTTCAGATAGCCAAACACGCCTCCAAGCAGAACCAATGCGGAGTAGACGAACGCGCTTAACGTAACCCAAGAAACCACGGCCGCCATTCTACACGAATCGTTTCGACTGCTCAGCTCGTCAGGTATATTGCGTTCGCGCGACAGCGGGGGAACTCCGGTGCGAATCCGGGGCTGTGCCGCAACGGTGAGGGAACCGTTCCCAAGCCCGAAAACCCGTATCGCGCGGTTGGTACGGTCGTCACCCGCGAGCACGGGTCTGCGCCGAGAGAGTCAGAGCACGTTCCGGCTTTGTTCTCCCGCGGAGAGCCCTGCTCCGCGGAGAGGACCCTCCAACGAGCATTGGAGGAAAAACATGAAAACAAACAGGGCATTCACACTTATTGAGCTTCTCGTCGTCATTGCGATTGTCGCCATCCTATCGGCAATCCTTTTCCCCGTCTTCGCCCGAGCGAAAGAGAGCGCCAAGAAGACGCAATGTCTCACTCAGGTTCGCCAACTGGGCATGGCATGGGCGCTCTACGGCAGCGACTACGATGAAGTCTGCATGCGCGTCGCGATCCAGCAGGCGGATTCGACCATCTATTGGTGGGGCAGTTGGGACGGAGCCTCTCTCGATGAGAGCAAGGGCCTCCTGTTTCCTTACATGAGCACGGATGCGATCCAAGCCTGCCCCGTGTTCAAGAACGACCTCCGCACGGCGCTGGGACTCACGGGCTATGGCTATAACTACGCCTACCTCAGCCCGGCCAACTACCCGCCACCGAACTACGAGGAGGTACCGATTCCGGTCAAGATCTCCGACGTCGGCGATCCCGCCGCGACCGTCCTGTTCGCCGACTGCGCGCGCATCAACAACTGGGCGTACTCGACGCCCAAACTGGAAGGCAGCACGTACCTCGAGCCGCCTTCGTCCGAGTATCCGACGTTCCACGGCCGCCACACCGGCTACGGGGTCGTCGTTTGGGTGGACGGTCACGCCCGCGTTTGGAAGCCGATGCCGAGGCTGGGCCCGTTCGGCTACGGCGGGTGGGATCCGAAACCGTGGAACGACAATCTCCTTGGCGAGCTCGATCAGGATGGAGACTTCACCACGGATGAGCTCTTCGACCTAAAGTAAACCCCATCGGAAAGGAGAGAAGGGCGGCGCTCAGCGCCGCCCTCCACATCGGTTGCCGCTGGGATTTCGGGTTAATGCTCCCCGCGCTCCAGGTGCAATTCCGCCTCGCGCGGATTCGGCAGCTGGGTGAGGATGTCGAGAAGTTTCTGCATCAGGGCCTCCTCCTCCACCTGTTCCTCCAGGAACCACTGAAGGAACTGGAAGCCCACATAGTCCTTGCTTTTCAACGCGACTTCCGCCATCTGCTTGAACTGGCCGGTCACGGTTTGCTCGTTCTTGAGGGCCGCCTTGACCGCCGCCACGGCATCCTTATACGAAGGCTTCACCGCGCTGATGGCCCCAAGGTTGAACTCGTAGCCGACGTCCACCAAGAAGTACACGATTTTCATGGCATGCTCGCGCTCTTCCTCGGCCTGCTTGTAGAAGAAGTCAGCCCATTTGTCCAGGCTCTGTTGCCCGAACCAAATGGCGATTCCGAGGTAGAGATTGTGCGCCTGTAGCTCGTTCGCTACCTGCTGTTCCAACAGTTTTCCAAGTTGCTTGCTGATCATCAACGGAAGGATACCCGACCAAAGCGGACGGGAGGGCCGCTAGCCCTCCCGTCGAGGAATGAGCGTTGGGTCGAGCTACGGAGCAGGGAAGCAGGGCGCCCCGTCGTTCGTCGACGAGTTTGTGATGTTCTGCACGTTCGTCCCGTTCGCAGAGTTCATCATGAACAGCTGCGACGGACCGCTCCGGTCGGACTCGAACACGATGACGTTTCCGTCCGGCGAATAGCAGGGGTAGATGTCCTTCGCAGGACTGGTCGTCAGTCGCTGGCGAACGCCGTTCGAGACCGTAACGACCCAGATGTCGTGATTCTCGCCATCCTTGGAGACGTAGGCGATTCGCACGCCGTCTGGGCGCCAAGCCGGCATCGTGTCTGCGACCGTGTTGGCGGTCAGCTGCTGCTTGTTCGTTCCATCGGCGTTCATGACGAAGATCTCCAGGTCGCCGTCCTCATCCGAGGCGTAGGCGATCCGGTTGCCATCCGGGCTGAACGCTGGCTCGGCGTGGTCCGCGTTGCCGCTTGTCAGCTGTACCGGCGCGCCACCCGAAATCGGCATCACATAGATCTGGAACTTCCCGGCAGGGTCCTGTCCGGAGAAGGCGATCTGGTTCCCGTTTGGGTGGAACGAGGGATCCTTGGCATCGCCGGCGAAATTGGTCAGGCGCGTAACGTTGCTTCCGTCCGCGTCCATGATGTAGATCTCCAGACGGTGATTGACTGGGTCGTCGCGGTCGGATACGAAGGCGATCTTCGTGCCGTCCCGGCTGAGCACGGGCTGGCCGTCGAAGCCGGGCTCGAACGTGAGCTGCTGCGGCCCGCCACGAGTCACCGTGCTGATCCAGACGTCGGTGTTGCCGGAGATTTCGCGTTGGAAGACGATCGGCGTGCTCGTGCCGCCTCCGCCGCCGCCTCCGCCGCCGCCACCGCCGCCAGCGTTCGTACCACCGCCGCCGCAGGCTGCGGAGAGAATGAGCAGAGCGGCTCCAGCCGCACTGAACAGAAGTGTCGAATGATTGCGTTGGGTCATGACCGTTCTCCTTTACCTAACTCGATAGTATACGATTCGGTAACTGGGTGCAGCCCAAGAAAGAGGGCATTCCCCGTCTTTTTAGACTCCTTTCCGCCGGGAATGGTTCGAGTATCCCCAAAAACACGGTAAGAAAACCGGCTGACGAAGGGAGCTCGCGCGCCCAATCCTGTACGCTTCGAGGCAGTTCTTCCCATAATGAACGTAGGAAAAGAGTAGAGCCGAGACCGATGCCCACATACGAATACGAGCATGACGATTTGCGGGGCGAGGACTGCTCGGAGGTCATTGAGGTTACGCAACCGATGACCGACGAGCCGCTTCGCACGTGTCCTTTCTGCTTCTATCCTGTGCATCGCATCGTTTCTATGCCTCTGAGCGCTACCGTCCAGAAGGAGTCCAAACTGACAGACAGCAAACTGGAGGCCACTGGATTCACCAAGTACGTCAACCGGGGCGATGGGACCTTCGAAAAGGCCGCCGGCCCGGAGGAAGCCCCCGACGTCCTGAATCGGGACGCGTTGGACAAGAATCTCAAAGACCTAGGGCTCGATTAGTCCCCGACCGTAAACGAGCGATAGGAGCGGAAGGTTCTTCCGAACATGTCCGTTGTTTCCACTTCAAGTAGGTGTGCGCCCGTCTTCAGGCTCTCCGGCAGTCGTCCCTCCCATAGGTGGGTGCTGTCCGAAGGCGCTGGCAGCGGACGATACGGTGCCGAGAGGCTGCGATCCCTCTCGTAGAGTCGCGCATACCAGGGGTCCGGCCGTCGGACATGTTCCATCTCCTCCCATGGCCCCTCTCGATCGAGGCGATACCGCACGGTGGACCGCTCGCTACCGGCAAACACGTTCACGTAGAAGACGTTCCAATCCTCGTCGCTTCGCTTGAGGCGATCCCGCACCTCGATGTTCATCTGCCAGGTTGCTGGTCGGCTCGCCGGATAGAAATCAATCTCGTACCGATTGCCGTCGAATCGAAACACCGACCAACCGTTCGGCGCGCCGTCGCGCATCGTGGTGTGTGGGACTCCGCGCTCATCCGGGCTACCCTGCCACCAGCTGCCGGAGGCGGTGACGTTGATGACGTGGTGATGGGGGACGGGGCCTGTGAACCCATCCTCCTCCTTCAGGAACACATGCTCCTGGGTGTGCGTATGGGCGGAGACGGAGAGCGTGTGTGGGTGCTTCGAGAGGATTCCGAGCAGCCTCTTGCGATCTCCCTCCCTCATCGACGGGATTGGGATATGCATGGTCAGGACTACGAGCCGGTCCGCCGGAACGCCACGCAAATCGGCCTCGAGGAAGTGGAATTGTTCGTCGGTGAGACCACCGACATAGGATCGCCGCCCCTCCGAGATCACCGTCCAATACACGTTGTCCAGGACAACGAAGTGCACATGCCCGACATCGAACGAGTACGTGCTGGGGCCGAAATGACGCTCGAACGTCTCGTCCGAGTGTTCGTCACCTTCGGCGTCGTAGTTCATGTCGTGGTTGCCAAGGACGTTGTACCAAGGGATCCCGACCCGTCCCACCGCCTCCTTGTACGGCCCGAGTACGTCAAGGTCGTCGAAAACGAGGTCGCCGAGGGTCATGCCGAAGAGCGCGTCCGTTCCAACCAGATGATCGAGGATGTCCTCGCGCAAGTAACCCACCTCGCGGATGTCTCGAGTCTGGGTGTCACCGAGCAAAATAGCCGAGAACCGAGGTCCCTCAGGTCGCCGGTAGAGAGGGAAGTCGATGCTGGCAGGGAGCGGCCCGGTCGGGGCAACGCCTCCGTAACGGAGCCGGGGCGAGCCGTTCGGTTTGTGGATCCGATAGAACTTCGGCAGGTTGTTCTCGTCCACGGGCGTCATCCAGCCCGCGGGCTTGATCACGAAGAAGATCGTGTCGTCATCGTACGGGAGGCGCCATCGCCCGTCCCGGTCGCTCGAGACGATCTGTTCGCCGTTGGAGACCCTGACGCGCGGAATTCCCGGCTCCCCGGCGTCGCGGACTCCGTCTCGGTCCAGGTCTTCGAACACCGTTCCCGACGCCATGGGGGGCTGGGGCACGCAGGGCAGCAGAGCGAGGATCGCGAGCAAGCCAACCATGCTCCGATTATGGCGGCGGAGCGCCGGAAAAATAGGAAGGGGCCGGTACGGGACCGACCCCTTGTGTGCAGGCAGGCATCGAAATGATTCAACCCTTGGGGCGAATCAACCTGTTAGACGACGCCAGTTCGCCGAAAAGTTCGCGGGTCCGGAGGTTTTTTGTCAAGTAAACTCCTGACGTGGCGCGCATCTACACAAGGAAGGGCGATGAGGGGCGCACAGGCCTCTACGGAAAGGGGCGCGTCTCGAAGTCCTCAGCGATCATCGAAGCCATCGGCGAGGTGGACGAAGCCAATGCAGCGGTCGGCCTCGCCCGCGCGGAGGCGGCTGGGGAGATCGAACAGCTGTTGACCCAAATCCAGGAAGACCTCTTCTCCCTCGGCGCAGCCCTGGCCGGCGTTCCGTGGGATGAGGCGGGTGCCCGAACGGAGGCGCTCGAGCGTCACATTGACCAGCTCGAACACGATTTGGAGCCTCTGCGGAACTTCATCCTGCCCGGGGGCACTCGTCTCGCCGCCCTGCTGCACCTCGCCCGCGCGATCTGCCGGAGAGCGGAGCGAGCGATCGTGCGGGCGAAAGAACAGGCTCCGAGCCCGTCGCTCACCGCCCTCATTGCATACATGAACCGTTTATCGGATACACTCTTCGTCCTGGCGCGAACCGCCAACCGGCGCTCGAACGTCCAAGATTTGGTATGGAGGAAACCGGAATGACCGCACTTGCCCTCGCTTTGACCCTGACGACTAACTCTGCTGCCCAAATGGGCGCTGCCGCCCCTCAGCAAGAGACCGCAAAGGCGGTCTTCGAGCAGATGCTGGCCAAGTACCACGAAGCCAAAACGGTGGCTGGCAAGGTCGTCTTCGAACAGACGGCCCGCTCGGCTTCCGGCGAGAAGAAGGTAGCCATCGCCACGACTCTGTTCATCTCGAAGCCAAAGAAGTTCTCCCTGCAGCAGACGCGTACGCCGGCGGACACGAGCGGCACGCTCTCGAACTCGTTTTGGGCGATCTCCGACGGCAAGAAGATGGGCTACTCGATTCCGAAGGGGCTTCTCCCCGGAGACCCGCCGAAGATGTATGAAGCCGTGCCCGACTACGCCGGCGTGAGCGAGGGGCTGGACGCCTTCGCGCCTCTTCTGCTCGACCGCTCCTTCCCAATCGCCGTCGCTTTCTACAATGAGTACGAGATGCGTCTCCTCCTCCAAGAGGTCGTCAACTTCAAATTTGGCGAACCTAAGGAGATGGAGTTTGCCGGGAAACCGGCTTGGGTGATCGAGGCGCAGTACATCCGTTTCCGCGCAAAAGACGGCCGGCCCGAAATCCGAATCCCCATCTACTTCTATATCAGCAAGGACTACGACTTGCTCGGAATGGAGTACGAGGAGAATCTGATGGATGGGCAGGTGACATACCGCCTCGAAAGCAAATGGACCGCCCAGCTGGAGCGGGACGTGGAGATCCCCGACACGACCTTCATCGTCAAGTAGCCCTAAGTCAAACGCTGGCTATCTCTCGCCTGCCATGGCGAGGACGGTCTTCCAGTGCTCAGGCTCCACGGGCGTCATACTGAACCGGTTGCCTTTGCGGAGGACCATCATGCCGTCTAAGGCGGGGTTCGCTCGCATCTCCGCCAAGGTTACGGGCTTCTTGAAGGCTTTCACCGGCTTCACGTCCACCATGTACCAAATCGGCTTCTCTTTCGTCGCCTTGGGATCGTAATAGGGGGACTTGGGGTCGAATTGCGCTGGATCGGGGTACGGTTCTCGCGCGATTTCGCCGATGCCGAGAACCGCGGGATCGTCGGTTCGACTTTGGTACAACAGGACGCGATCCCCGGGCTTCATCTCGTCGCGGATCCAGTTTCTCACGGTGAAGTTCCGGACGTTCTTCCAGGGCACCGGCTTGCCCTTCTTCATCAGCTGATCCATGTCGAAGTGGTCGGCCTCTCGCTTGAACAACCAGTATCGCTTCGCCATATTCGTAAGGTTACCTTCCGCTTAGATGGCTCTCGCCAATCCGCCGTCTACGAGAAGGCTGACGCCGTTGATGTAGGAAGCCGGCTCGCCGCACAGGAATGTAACAGCCGCCGCCACCTCCTCCGGCCTGCCCAAGCGACCAACCGGGATCGCCTGGCTTAGTCCGGCGAAATGATCTTCCTCTCGAATGCCCTCGGTTTCCGCGCGTTTCTTCGCCAGCTCGATCTGGCGGTCGGTCATCGTGTGTCCTGGCAAGACGGAGTTGACTGTTATGCCGTGGGGCCCGAACGCGCGAGCCTGGAGGCGCGTCAACCCGCGCATTCCTGATCGCAGGGTCGTCGAGACAGCGAGAAGATCGGAGAGCTCGAACGCGACGATCGAGGTGAGGTGTACGATCCGGCCCCAGCCGCGCTCTTTCATCGGGCCGACGGCCAGCTCGGTCATTCGCGTCGCAACCAGGACCGTCGTCTCGAAGCCCGCCAACCATTCCTCGTCCGTCAGTTCCTGGATCGGCTTCGGCAGCGGCCCGCCCGTGTTCGTCACGACGATATCCGGCGGCCCCCACGCGCTCCGTACGGCTTCGTACCAAGCCTCGAGCTCGTCGCGCCGATTCACGTCGCAAACGAACCCCATCGCCTCGGCCCCAGTCTCGCGCACTTCCTCGACCGCTCGCGAGAGCGCCTCTTCCGTTCGGCCGCAAAGCGCAACGCGACACCCTTCGCTGGCGAGGGCCTTCGCACACGCCCGCCCGATCCCTTTGCTCGACGCCGCGACCATCGCGACCTTTCCCGCAATGCCTAAGTCCATGCGGATATCTTGGCACGAGGGACCTGGCGAAACGCGAGCGGCCCCCGCCGACCCGGGATCGGGGGAGCCGCTGCTTCTCCGGAGAGGTGGGCGCCGGGATTCCGCCACCAGGCGAGACCAGGCCCGCCTTACCGGCGCCTCATCGGTGCCAAATCGTTCGCTTGCGAACATGCAATCCGAGGGCCACAGCGGTAGAATCCACTGCCGTAACCTGATTCACGGAACCCAAACGCAATGGAAAACTCAAGAGTCGAAAACGTAATCATCATCGGGTCCGGCCCTGCTGGCTACACCGCCGCCCTCTACACTTCCCGCGCGAACCTGGAGCCTCTTCTGTTCGCCGGCGCCGTCCCGGGCGGCCAGCTCATGATCACGACAGATGTCGAAAACTACCCCGGGTTCCCCGAGGGCATCCTCGGGCCGGATCTCATGCAGCTGTTCCGCAAGCAGGCGGAACGGTTCGGCACGCGCATTCGGGACGAAGTGGTCACGCGGGTGGACCTCGCCTCCCAGCCCTATAAGGTCTACGTTGGCGATACGGAATATCGAACCCACACGGTCATCATCGCTACGGGAGCCGATGCGAAATGGCTCGGACTTGAGAGCGAGAAGGCGTTCGGCGGCCATGGTGTGAGCGCGTGCGCAACCTGCGACGGGTTCTTCTTCCGCGGCAAGGAGGTGATCGTCGTCGGTGGCGGCGATACGGCGATGGAAGAGGCGCTATTCCTGACTCGCCACGCGACCAAGGTCTACGTCGTTCACCGGCGGGACGAGCTTCGCGCCTCGAAAATCATGCAACAAAGGGCGTTCGACAACCCCAAGATCGAGTTCATCTGGAACACCGTCGTCGAGGAGATCCTCGGTGAGCTGGAACCGGTGAAGAAGGTTACCGGCGTTCGACTGAAGAACGTTCAGACAGGCGAAACGAAGGAGATGCCCATTGACGGGGTCTTCATCGCGATCGGGCATAAACCCAACAGCGAACTATTCAAGGACTATCTCGAGATGGACGAACTCGGCTACCTGAAGACCAAGCCGTTCAGCACGGCGACCCAAGTGCCGGGCGTCTTTGCCGCAGGGGATGTAGCCGACCGCGTGTACCGCCAGGCAGTGACGGCAGCCGGCACGGGGTGCATGGCGGCGATCGAAGCCGAGAGGTATCTCGAAGCGATGCATACGAAGTGATCGCTTGCCTCGTTGCGCTCGCATTCCAGAGTGCGCCGATCGTTGAGGCGATTCCGTCGGTGGGCGACGGACCGAAGTGCGAGATCCGGTACTCCCGGGAGCCGCTTGCCACGCCCCGACTCGATCCGAAGTTCCGCATCGAACATCCGTACGAGGTGAAGGGGTACTTGGAAGAGCGGGGAGCGATGCAAGAACGCCTTTTCGTCTTCGTCTCCGCTGCCGACCGAGTCCCCCTCGCCGCGCTCGCAGCAAGGCAGATGTTGAGGATGCTCGCATACGCCAAGAGTGCCTTCGGCTTCGACCTACCCTTGGGCTACGGCAGGCAACTGCATGTCTTTCTGACCGATGCCGGTGAGCCGGGAGGCGAGCAGGGCGTGTTCGAGGGGCTGGCTCCACAAGGGGGAGTGAGGAGTTACCACTGCGTCTACGTCTACGACGTCGAGTCCTTTACGGAGCCCGTTGAAATGGCGCGCGAGCTCGCCCACGAGTTCGGCCATGCCGTCCTTCCTGCGGTCGGCGGCTTTGAACGGCCGGAGCGCTGGGCGAACGGAATGCTCGGAGAGCTTGTGTTTCTGCGTTTCCTCGCGCAGGAGGTGGCGCTATCCGATCGCGATCGGATGGGCGCTGGCGCGGGCGATCTGCAGAAGTACTGGCACACTGCGCTCCGGCCGCACGTCGAGCGCGTCTTCCTGCGAGGCCCTCGGATCTCGCCAGAGGAAGGGAAAACCGAGATGGTCGAGTACGTCGGCATGATGGGAGTCGTGCTGGAGGCGTTTCCCACGGCTTTCGCGCGCGCCATGTTGCTCACCGGCGGTACGTCGGCGTTCGACGCAGAGCAGGGTGTGCTTCGTGCGATCGGGGAACGCAACGAGTGGACCGTCCGCCTACCCGAGTGGCTCGGCAGTGCGGCCGTCTACATTCCCGCGCCCGGGGATTGGCGCGTCGAGGGAGCGAAGGTGCTCGCGCGAAAGAGCGATTGGATCAAGATCCAACCGCTTCAGAATCCTCTGGTTTTGCGACGCGCTTCGGAGTGAAACTGGACCCACACCCGCAGCCTCGTTCGGCGTTCGGGTTGTCAATGCGGAAACCTCCTCCGATCAGTTGACCGGTGTAGTCCAAGACAGCCCCCCGCAGGAACTCGGCTGATTTCTGATCCACGACGACTTCCAGTCCGTCGAAGTCCTTGGAGAGATCCAGTGCGGTCCTCTGCTCGTCCAGGCGTGTCACGTAAGAGAGGCCTGAGCAGCCGCCACCGCGAACACCGACACGCAAGAACGCCGCTTCGCGCCCTTCCCGGGCCCGGATCGCCTTGACCCGTTCGATTGCTCGCTGGGTCAAGGTGATCGGAAACTCGACCTCTTGACCCTTAGGATCCATGCCGGCAGTATACCTCCAGGCGACGCTTCCTGCCCACATTGCTGGGAACGGGGCGCGCCCGGAGCGCGTACTTATCCACGTATCATAACGGACGCAAGCGCCCTCATGATACTGAAAGGAGGTTCCTATGAACCCTAACAACAAACTGCGAGGCCTGTTGGTCGCGCTGGCCGTCTGTGTGCTGGCGTTGCCTTCAGCCGCCAACATCTGGATTCTTCAGGCCATTCTCACGGGAGACCAGGAGGTTCCCCCGAACGGTTCCCAAGCGGTGGGCGTCGTGAACATGGCGTACAACGACGTTACGAACATGTTCAACATGACGATCCTTCTCGAGGGAATCGCGCAGGAGGACCTTACGGCGAGCCATATCCACCAGGGACCGGCTGGTGTGAATGGTCCCGTGATCTTCAGCATCGGAGCGGGGAACACCTACACCCAAACTCCGAACGGGTTGATGAAGATCCTTCAGGATGTTGGTCCCTTGCCCGAGTCGAATGAGCCCTTCTTGCTCTCGGGACAGAACTACGTGAACGTTCACTCCGTTCAGTTCCCCGGAGGCGAGATTCGAGGGCAGCTGATCGTCGTTCCAGAGCCTGGCACGATGATCGCACTCTTCGCAGGGCTTGGGCTGTTGGCTGCTCGGCGCAAGAACGCCAAGCGCTGACGGGTCTGGCCTTTGGCATCCTAAGGGCCGGTTTTCCGGCCCTTTTTCTTTCGCGCCTTCACAAGGTAAGGTAGCCAGAACGTCGAGAGAGGAGATCCTATGGCGGGAGCGACGACCGGAAAGATCCTATTCGGAATGCTTGTGGGTGTCGTGGTGGGAGTGCTGCTCATGTACTTCAGCCCCGTTCCCTTGCAGCCCGGCGACACCGTGCGTATCTTGAGCGCGGACGGTGCAACCCTCTGGGAGGGAAAGGTTGCGAAAAAGATAGCAACGGAAACGGACGCCGGCTCGACTACGCCCGAGGGTGAGGTTCTGCTCGCAGGCCTCTCGGAGGACCAGGCGCTCACTGCGCTGAGTCAACGAGGCGTCCAGGGAACGGCGATCCAACTCGTCAACCGCGAGAGCATGGCGAGCGCGGCCGTAATGCCTCCCATTACGACGGTGCTCTACATCATTGGGCAATTGTTCATCAAGTTACTCAAAATGCTGATCATTCCCCTGATCGTCGCTACGGTCTTGGTGGGTGTGGCTGGCCTGGGCGATGTCGGCAAGATGGGCAGACTGGGGAAGCACACGCTGCTTCTATACATCGGGACGATGCTGGTGGCCGCAACGATCGGACTGATCATGGTTTCGCTCATCCAGCCGGGATCGGGACTCGGATGGACGAGCGGCGGCGCGGACGCGGAGTCTCCCACGGTTCAGGATCTCATTCTTCGCATCGTTCCGGACAATCCGCTCGGCGCCATGGTGCAGCTCGACGTCATCGGGACGCTCTTCTTCACAATCCTGGTGGGAATCGCCGTCCTGAGGCTCGGCAAGCACAAGTGTGCCCCGTTCTTCAACTTCTTCGAGGCTCTGAACGACATCGTTTACGTTCTTGTCGGGTGGGTGATGTGGCTCGCGCCGCTCGGCGTCGGCGCGCTTCTCGCGTACTTTATCGGCATCCAAGTGCCCGAATACGTCTCGGGCCTGCTGGCGAGCCTCGGCAAGTTCGCGATTTGCGTCGTCGTCGGACTTCTGCTGCAGTTCTTGTTTCTCACGGTTCTCGTTCCGCTCCTCGCTAAGTATCCGCCGTTTCGGTTCTTGGCTGGCATGAGCCCTGCCCTCGTCACGGCCGTGGGCACCGACAGCTCCAGCGCGACGATGCCGGTCACGTTGACTTGCGTGCGAAACCTGGGTGTTTCGAAAAGGATCGCTGGCTTTGTCGTGCCCGTCGGAGCCACGGCGAACATGGACGGCACAGCGCTCTACGAGGCCACCGCCGCCTTGTTCTTCGCCCAAGCCTACGGCGTGGACCTTACGATCGGCCAACACGTTCTGGTGGTCTTCACGGCGGTAGCCGCCGCCGTTGGCGCGGCAGGCATTCCGAGCGCCGGACTCGTTACGATGACGCTCGTCCTTACTGCCGTAGGCTTGCCCCTGGAAGGCATAGCTCTGCTGTTCGCCATCGACCGCCCGCTCGACATGCTGAGGACAGCCGTGAACGTCTACGGGGATGGCGTTGCGAGCCGCGTCGTCCAAACTTGGAATCCAGACATTCGGCCGGAGGAAGACGACATCGCCACGGCGTACGAAGAGGTCGAGCCGAGCGCCGCCTATGGAGATTAGCCGATGATATGGGTTGTCCTGATTGGCGTCGTCGTCCTCAGCTTGGTTGTCTATTTCTACAACTCTCTGGTGAAGATGAGGAATGTGGTACGGAGCGCGTGGAGCGATGTGGATGTGCAGCTGAAGCGACGGGCCGACCTCATCCCCAACCTCGTCGAAACCGCAAAGGGTTATGCGGGGTATGAACAGGAAACGTTGGAGAGCGTTGTCGCCGCCCGGAACCGCGTCGCCTCGGGCGATCTAAGCCCTGCTGAGAGGGCACGGGAAGAGACACAACTGGCGTCCCGTCTGAGCGGTCTGCTCGCCGTCGTCGAACAGTACCCGGAGCTCAAAGCGAGCGCGCAGTTTCTGCGGCTTCAAGAGGAGCTCAGCCAAACGGAAAACAACATAGCCAATGCCCGACGCTACTACAACGCCGCCGTGCGAGACTATAACACAATAATCGAGTCTTTTCCCACGAACCTGTTTGCCGCAGTGTTTGGATTCGGGAAGCAGGAATACTTCGAGTTGGACTCGCCCGAGGAAGGAAGGCCGGTGAAGGCCGACCTGGATCGAGAGAAATGAAATCCCGCCTCATCCTCTGCTTCTTTGCGCTGATCGTCATCAGTGTGCCGGCCCTGAGTCAGCCCTTCGTGATCGAACGAATGGACGTCGTAGTGGACGTTCATGAGGATTCGTCCCTCGGCGTTACTGAGCAGATTCGCGTTCGGTTCTTCGAGCCGAGACGGGGGATCATTCGACAGATCCCTTACCGGTATGATACGGGAAGGGGTTACAAGCGGCTGGTGGAGGTTCGCGCGGTGGAGACGCGCTTGGGAGACGGCAGCTCGGTGCCGACCAAGATTTGGCGCGAAAACGACAGGGTGCACATCCGCATCGGAGACCCTGACGTCTATCTCGAACGCGATACCGTCATGACCTACGTCATCCAATATCAGGTCATCGGCGCTTTCAATTGGTTCGATGCCATGGAGGGTTGGGACGAACCGACCGCCGAGCTTTATTGGAACGCCACCGGCGATGAATGGGATACAGTCATCCAAGAAGCTGCTTGCAAGATTCGGTTCCCGAAAGCGTTCCAGGAAGGGCAGGTCCGCTTCCGGGTTTTCGCCGGTCCCTATGGATCGCGAGAGTACGGAGAGCTGACACGGTTCGAGTTCGACGCTCCCGCGGAGGATATCCAAGCCACGTTGAGCCTAACGTCCCAGGAAGCGGGCGCCGTGCGGTACGAACCTCTCCCTCCAGGCAGCGGGTTGACGTTTGTGATGAGCTTCCCAGCGGACGCGATTCATCGCCCCAGCTTCCTCACTCAGGCTCGCCTCTTCCTCTTGCCGAACATCGGCTTGCTTCTCCCGGTCCTGTACCTACTCGGTTTTTGGTTCATCTGGGCCTATCGTGGGAAAGATCCGTCGCACGGTCCGGTCGCAGTCCGATATGAGCCTCCCGACGGTTTGACCGGAGCGGAGGCTGGAGCCATGCTCGACGAGCGAGTGGATCCCCGCGACATCTCCGCCGGCATCCTAAGCCTCGCCACCAAGGGGTACATCAAGATCAAGCGCAAGAAGCGAAAAACCCTCTTTGGAACGAAATACGATACAATCCTCGTCAACACCAACACGGAACCGGGCGACGATCTCACGGAGTTCGAAAAATATCTTCTCGAGCGTCTCCGCGCAGGGGGAGCTTCCGTGGACGATGACGATCTGCGGCGCTACGTCGCGCCTCACCTCACGACGCTCCGAGACATGCTGTACGAGTCGCTCGTCAAACGGGGTTACTATATGCAGTCACCTGCGGCTGTCCGCGCTGGCACGGTTGTGATGGGGTTGGTCAGCTTGGTACTCTTCGTTTGGTTCCTCCCCGCTCTCACCGGATCCGTCACAACCACGTTGTTGGGCGCCTTGCTCACAGTACCGGTCATCCTCTTCTTCGCGAAGATCATGCCACAGCGAACGCCGAAAGGGGCCGCCGCGCTGAGGGACCTCAGGGGATTTGAAGAGTTCATCCGTCGCGCCGATGCCGAGGAGATCCGCCGTCTCTCCGAGAAGCGGCCGGAGGCCGCGCTCTTCAACGAGTTCCTCCCTCACGCGATCGCGTTTGGCGCCACGGCGCTTTGGGTTCGAGCGTTTGCCGCCGCCCTGAAAGATCCGCCCTCTTGGTATGAGGGTCCTTGGGATCCGAACGTAGGCTACTACGGCTTTGCGGACGATCTGGAACGCTCCATCTCCCGGGTCTCCACTGCAGCCGCAACGCCGCCCCGCTCTTCCGGCGCGAGCGGCGGCTCGTCAGGCTTCTCCGGAGGGGGTGGCTTTTCCGGAGGCGGCTTCGGTGGCGGCGGGGGAAGCAGCTGGTAAGACGTTTGCTTCGGCGATTCGCCGGTGCGCGGCTTCAATGCGCGACCTGCGGAGCGTCTCGAGCCAGTGGATCGAGCGAGTCATACCCCCTTCTCGCTCCCGCTCGAAGGCGCGCGCGAACTCGCCCGATTGAATGGAGCGCAACAGCCCTCGCAGCTTCTCCCGCAACCGCTCGTCCACGATCTCGTGGCCGGAAATCGCCGCACCGAACCTGGCCGTGTCGCTGATCCGCTCCGCCATACCGGCAATGCCATGCTGTACCATCATTTCAGCGATTAGGCGCACTTCGAAGAGGCACTCGAAGTAGGCGGCTTCCTCGGAGTAGCCGTTCTCGACGAGCGTATCGAACGCGGCGATGATAAGCGCGGGCAGGCCTCCACACAAGACGGCTTGTTCGCTGAACAGGTCTGCCTCCGTTTCCTCGCGGAAGGAGGAAGCCAGCACGCCCGCCCGCCCGCAACCCAGCGCGAAGGCGTAGGCCTTTGCCAGTTCCAGATCCCCAGGCTCCGCCGATACGAGCGCTGGGGCGCCTCTCCCCTCGACGTACAGACGGCGAAGCTCGGGCCCGATCGCCTTGGGTGCAACGAGCAGGCGCTGCAGATCTTCCCGGAACTCGAGGCTCGTATAGAGTGGGGTGAATCCGTGGGCGAAGACGAGCGCCGCTCCCCGTCGTGCGAGGCGGAAGATTTTCTGCGACAGTAGATCCTCGTGTGCAGATTCGGGAACCAACAGAGCGATGACGTCCGCCGCCGCCACCGCGTCCTCGATCGCTTGAACCGTCAGACCATCGCCTTGCGCTTCCGATTCACGCGAACTGCCGTCGCGCAGTCCGACTACCACATCTGTGCCGCTATCGCGCAGGTTCAGCGCTTGGGCGCGCCCCTGTGAGCCGTAACCAAGGATCGCAATCCGTTTGCCGACCAGCGGTGGCGTGAGCAGCTCGTCAGATCGCCAAGCGCTCATCCGCCCATCACCAGGATCGGCGAGGGCGGCTCGGCAAGCGTCTTTCCAAAGCCATCCACTTTCGCCCTCGACGGTTTCGCGTCCGTTCGGAAGGTGAAGGTTTGGTTCATTTCCGTCATGACTACGGGGAAGCGCTCTTCCTTGCCCGGCGTCTCCAACACCACATCGAAACGGAGGCGGAACGGGGATCGGACCTCCGTCTGGACGATTCTCACAGCCGTAACGTAGGAGCCGTCGGCAAACCGAGTCTCCGCCCTCCCGAACGAAAGCTTGGGGCGCTCCACCGACCAGAGCCACTGCCGGAAGAACCACCGGATGTCCGAGGGAGCCTCCTTTTGAAGCGCCTGCTCGACGTCGCTCCACTCACTGGCTTTGCCTCGTCGGTCGGAGACCAGCCGTCGCAGGCCGCGAATGACGGATTCTTCGCCGATCTCCTGAGCCAGCATGTTCAGCACGTATGCACCGCGCATGTAGCCGACGTTGCCGTTTGCTCCGTGCGGCTCGACGAGATCGCCAAGGGCCACTTGGGCGGTGCGGTAGTTCCAGCCCTGTTCCAAGGTTCGATCGGAGTTCTTCTTGAACAGCACACTGTCCACGTACTGCGTTACGCTTTCGTTCCACATGCTGCGGATATATGTGTTCGGAACCAGGCCACCGAACCAGGTGTGACCGACCTCGTGCGAGGTCGCCCAGGAAGTAATCGGTGGAGAGAGAACCGTGAAACTATAACACTCCAATCCATAGAAATCGGGCGTATCCACGATGTCATAGTGGTTGTACGGGAATTTGCCGAACCGGTCCTCGAAGAACGCGATCGCCTTGGCGGCGGAATCAACGTCCCGCTCGGCACGCGTTCGATTCACCGAACCGATGTGCCAGGCTCGTATGGTGCGGTCGCGATCTTTGATTTCCGCCGCAAGCAGATAGGGCCCGCCGACGATGTGGTGATATGAGACCGCAACGGGATTGGACCAGGTCACCGTCTTGCGATCGCCGTCCTGCTTTTCCTCCACGAGGTCTCCGTTTGCCATGAGTAGCCAGTCCACAGGGCCGCTCACCGTGATTCGGCTTCTCGCCGGCTGCCTCCCGATGTGGGGCCACCAATACGATAGGAAGAGCGCGTGGTCCTTGCGGATTCCGTCCTGCCTGGGTACGGCGAGGTCCGTATCGTAGGCGAGGGTAAGGTCGCCGCCTTCTCCCGCGTTCGTGAGGTACAGAACGCTGCCCGCCTGAACGAGTGCAGGCTGCTCGCCCAGTTTTACGTTGGCGGAGGGTAGGTTGGTGAAGAGCTGCAATGACTCGCCTCGGTAGGTTGCGCGGCTGATCGTATAGCTGTCGTTGATGCGCATAAAGACAGTCTGCGGGCCATCCGACGTTCGGCGGATCTTGGCTGTGATTTCAAAAACCGCCTTCGGCTGGTCTGGGTAGAGATCGGCGACCACGTCGAGATGTTGGATCTCATAGTTGATGGGCAGGTCTTCTGGGATTTCAGCGCCGAGCCGCGGGCCATCGCCGGTCAGGATGACGGGCACAATGATGTCGTGCTGGTGCTCGTGTCGCTGCCACCGATGAAATACGATCCAAGTGCGCCCGAACCGTTCGTATCCGGGAGGAGCGGGGAAGTCCTGGATGCCGATCTGTCGCAGAGCCGCTTCCGTGCCGACCATATGCCGCACCGGCTCCAGGTACCGCGGATCTGCAAAAAGCTCTTGAAGCTGAGCGAACGAACCTGCCTGGGCGGCCGCTCGCGCCTGATTCACGATATCCAAGGCAGGGGATTGGACGCCTAGCACAAGAGCCGCTACGAGAGTAATCATGCGAGAAGTATAGTCGAACCCGACGGGTATACTGGGCCTGGTGTTCGGACGAAAGATCAAGATTCTCCGCCTCTCGGGCTTTGATGTGTACGTAGACGCGAGTTGGCTTGTACTCGCTGCGTTGGTAACATGGAGCCTTGCCGACAGCGTCTTCCCGATGATGCGCCCAGGATTACCGAAGGCCACATACTGGTACATGGGCGTGGGGGGAGCGATCGGTCTTTTCCTCTCCATCGTGCTGCACGAGTTCGCACACTCAGTCATAGCGCGAGCGAACGGCATTCGGATGCGAGGCATCACTCTCTTCATTTTCGGTGGCGTCGCCGAGATGATGGACGAGCCGCCGACGCCGGAGTCAGAATTCAAAATGGCGATCGCCGAGATGATGGACGAGCCGCCGACGCCGGAGTCAGAATTCAAAATGGCGATCGCCGGACCGATCATGAGCGTTCTCGTGGCAGGCGTTTGTTATGGCGGAGCAGTGGTTCTCTCTGACCCGATGGAGGTGGTGAGCATAACGCTGCGCTACCTCGGACAGATCAACCTGTTGCTTGCGGGCTTCAACATGGTTCCGGCGTTCCCGCTCGACGGCGGGCGCGTGCTGCGATCCATCCTGTGGAAAGTGCAGAACAGCCTCAAGAAGGCGACGCATGTCTCCTCGATCATCGGTTCGTCCTTCGGGCTCTTCATGATCTTGGTTGGAGTCGTTTCCATCCTCACCGGACACTTCGTGGCGGGCTTCTGGTGGTTCCTTTTGGGGATGTTTGTTCGCTCGGCGGCTCAGCAGTCCTACGAACAGGTTCTTCTTCGGCAGTACCTCCAGGGCGAGCCCGTTGCGCGATTCATGAACCGGAATATCGTTACAGTGCCTCCGGACCTTCGCCTGGACGAGTTTGTGCAGAACTACGTGTACTATCACCACTTCAAGGCCTATCCGGTGGTTTCCGAGGGGCGCCTTTTGGGAATCGTCTCGGTGGAGGCTCTTCGCGGCATTCCGAAAGAGCAGTGGACAACTCTTACGGTTGCCGATGCGATGGAGCCCTGCGATGGCACCAACTCCATCCCGCCGACCCTGGACACGCTCCAGGCGCTTTCGCTGATGGCTCGGCAAGGGAAGAGTCGGCTGCTTGTCGTGGAAAATGGCGAGCTGCTTGGTATGATATCTTTTCGAGATATCATGGAGTTTTTCAATCTCAAAGTAGCCCTGGACGAATCCATTCCGTAGGCTCGCCCGTCAGGTAGAATAGGGCGGCGCAACCGCGCGCTTTCTGCTGCCTATGCCTGAAGAGTCTAACACCAGTATTCGAGTCGTCCCCGTAGCGGACGAGATGCGCAAATCGTACGTCAACTACGCGATGTCCGTCATCGTCGCTCGGGCATTGCCAGACGTGCGAGATGGTCTGAAACCGGTCCAACGCCGCATCCTCTACGCCATGCTCCAAGGCGGCTACACGCCGGATCGGCCGCGCACCAAGTCCGCCAAGATCGCCGGCGACACCCAGGGCGATTTTCACCCCCACGGCCAAGAGGTCATTTACCCGACTCTCGTTCGGATGGCGCAGGACTTCTCGATGCGCTATCCGCTCATCGATCCGCAAGGGAACTTCGGCAGCATCTACGGCGACCCGCCAGCCGCAATGCGCTACACGGAAGCGCGACTCTCGCCGATCGCCATGGAGATGCTTGAGGACATCGAGCGGGAAACAGTGGACTGGACTCCCACCTACCTTCAAACGAAGAACGAACCCGTCTATCTCCCTGCGAAGTTTCCGAACTTGCTTTGCAATGGCGCCACCGGCATCGCAGTCGGCATGGCGACGAACATGCCGCCGCATAATCTCAACGAGGTCGTAGAAGCGATCCTCATGCGCATCGAAAACCCGAAGTGCACGGTGGAAGACCTGATGACCGTCCTCCCGGGCCCCGACTTCCCGACCTACGGGATCATCATGGGCACCAAGGGCATCAAGGAGATGTACGCAACGGGCCGCGGTCGTATGACCGTGCAAGCGAAGACCGCGATCGAAGAGGCGGAGGGCGGCAAGCATAAGATCGTCATCACGGAAGTCCCGTATCAGGTCAACGTCCAGACTTTGATCGAGCAGATTGCGGATCTGGTCAAGAAGAAGAAACAGGACGCGATCGCCGCCATTGATGACTTTACGGATCGGAACGGTCTGCGGATCGAGATTACGATCAAGCGAGACGGCAACCCCCAGAAGGTCCTCAACTACCTTCGGAAGCACACGATGCTGCGCACAACGTTCGGCGCCATCATGCTCAGCCTCATTGATGGCGTTCCGCGCGTTGCGCCCTTGACGACGCTGCTCGACGAATACATCAAGCACCGCCGTCTCGTCATCGAGCGGCGCACTCGATTCGAACTGAATCGCGCCCTCGAAGAGGCGCACATCAGCGAAGGCTATCAGATCGCCAGGGCGAACCTCGACGAGGTGATCCAGGTGATCCGAAATGCGGAAGACCCGGACGCGGCCCGCCGCGAGCTCGTCCGTCGCTTCGGGATGACGATGTTCCAGGCGAACGTCATCCTCAACATGCAACTGCGGCGCCTCACAAAGCTGGAACAACAAAAGCTCGAAGAGGACTATAAGCGAATCCTGCGGCGCGTCAGCGACCTGATGGATATCCTGACGAGCCCGACCCGCATCACCGAGATCATGAAAGAGGAGCTTGAAACCCTCCGAAAGAAGCACGGTGATGAGCGCCGAACGAAGATCATCCCCCATGAGCCGGGCGAGATCAGCGACGAAGACCTGATACCGGATGAGGAAGCGATCGTTACGATCAGCCGGGATGGCTACATCAAGCGAGTGGCGATTGACGCCTACCGAAGCCAGCGGCGCGGAGGCAAGGGGGTCGTCGGAACGAGTCTCAAGGAGGCTGACGAGATCCAAAACCTCTTCCAAGTCACATCGCACCAAACGATCCTGCTCTTCACGGATCGAGGCCGTGTCTTCCGATTGAAGGCCTACGAGATTCCTGAGTCCGGGCGGTACGCGAAGGGTTCGCCGGTCATCAACTACATTGCGATTGACAGCGACGAACATGTGACGGCCGCGACCACCGTTCGGGACATGAGCGGGGAAGGGTACTTCATCATGGTCACCAGCAAGGGCGAGGTGAAGCGAACGCCGCTCTCGGCCTTCCAGAACATCCGGAGTAACGGATTGCGCGCTTTCGACATCGAGGAGGGCGACAGCCTGCGTTGGGTCCTGCGTAGCAAAGGCAAACAGGACATCATCATCGTTACCCGGGAGGGCATGAGCATTCGGTTCAACGAGGAGGAGCTGACGAGCCGCAGCCGAGCGGCGGGCGGCGTCCGCGGCATCCGCCTCAGGAAGGGAGACGAGGTCGTCTCAGCCCTGCTCGTAGAGGACGAGAATCTCGACGTTCTCACGGTCGGCGAACTCGGCCTCGGAAAGCGAACGCCCATCAAGGAATACAGAAGTCAGAAGCGGGGCGGCATGGGTATCAAGACGATGGCGGTTACTAAAAAGACCGGTAAGGTCGTTGGAGCACGAATCGTTGCCCCGGACGATCGCCTCGCCCTCATCACCGTCAAGGGCAAGACGCTTCGCCTCAAGGTCTCCGAAGTTCGCCGCGTGGGTCGAATCGCTCAAGGCGTCAAGCTGATTAACCTCGCGCCCGACGACCGGATCGCGAGCATCGCGCGGTTGATCACCGAGACGGATACGGGCGAGCAGTAGCTACCGGTTCCACTCTGGATAGATGTCCTTCCGGCTAGAGAAGATCGGTCGGCGCAATTGCCCGTAGATGAGCGCTTTTGCGTGCCCATCCGCGAAGAGTCCGATCGCCTTCTGTGTGTGCAACCAGTGGAAGTGCCTTCGCAGGCTTTCCCGGTTCGGTGGGCTGTCGTACCAGTTCTCCACTTGCAGGAAGTTGCAGACCGGCACCCACGCGTTGTGCTCCCAGGCGATGAGAGTTTCAGCCGGCTCTTGCACTTCGCTCTGCTTCGCGCCGACGCACTCCCAGAAACCCATCCTGCCGATGCGAATCTGTTTGACGCTCGGGCCCCACTCGTTCCCGCGGGCGCCAGGGTTTCGACTGTAGTAGCCCGAGTAGTACGGAGGGCTCCACCAGTTAAGACAGTAGCTCATCTGCCACGTACCGGGCTTCGAGGGACACTGCTTGACGCCTTCGTTTTGGATGTAGGGATCCAGCTTGCCCGGGCGCGGCTTGTTTCGAGCGGGTTCGTTCACGCGTCCCCAGAACCCGCCGTAAATCCCGCCGTTGTTGTTGTCGTAGCCGATCCACGGATCCTGCGGAGCGAATCCTTCGAGCGGGCTCGCCGTGAACGCCGGGAACCAGGTGTCGTCGTGATCGGTGAGGTACATCATCATCGCCATGCCCAGCTGCTTTTGGTTGCTGAGGCAGGCGGTTTGTTTTGCCGCGTGCTTCGCCTGAACGAAAACCGGAAAGAGGATGGCCGCCGTGATCGCGATGATCGCGATTACCACCAAGAGTTCAACCAATGTGAATGCCTTCTGCCGCATGAGAACCTCCTCGCGTCCCTGCGAACGCTTTCTCCATTCTACATGCTTTTCCTGCACCAGGATCCATGTTTTTGTGGGAATTAGGTGGAAGCCTGCTGCAGCGCCCGGATCGCTTGGAGGACCTCGGCCACCGAAATCTGGGAAACTCCGGCATCGTTTGAGAGGGCCATGAGGTTCGGATTCGGTGGCGCCCACAGGGAGACGACCTCCCTCCGATACAGCCCGACAGTGGGCTTGTCGAAAGCGGCCGCAAAGTGAAGGATTCCGTTGTCCAACGTAACCACGATCTCCGACCGCTCGATTGCGCCGACGACCTGCGGCAGGGTGAGCTTTCCCCGGAGGTCCTCAACGAGCCCCTCGCGCACCAGCGCCTCTTCGCTGTCGGCAGAATGATAGAACTGCGCTTGCCGCTTCGGCGGCGCCCCCAAAAGCCCCGGTCTGACGCCCCATTCGCGCAACAAGCCTGCCCATTTCTCCATAGGCCAGAGCTTGTGGGCCAGAGAGCCGCCTGTCGAGATGAGCGCTTTGGGCGTCTCGAACGGCGGTTCCTCAGACGCGAAACGGTAGCGCGGGATGCCGCCGGGCCACGACGCGCCGGGGACCGGATCGAGATAGGCGAGGCGGGTGAAGATCTCTCCAATGAAGCCGGTCTCGAGGAACGAATACCGCTGCGCAAGGTCTTCCGTCGCCCACTGCGTGTCCCGCCAGAGGTCACCCCGCTCGTCCGGAGGGTACTCCCACGCTCCGCGGCCGTCAGGACTCAAGCACGGCCCGCAAACGAACGTGCCCTCCCCCAGAAGAGCGGCGATCGCCATGTGAGCCTGGGAGTGTTCGAGGTTGATCACGAGGTCATACCCGCCGATCTGCGCCTTCCGGACGAGGGCCTCTTCGATCGAGAGGCGCAGCGGCCTCCCGACGATTCCACACCTCCAGTCATACAGCCGTAGGCTTTCGACGGCCGCGATCTCCAACTCCTCCGTCCGCGTGCCGCCGTAGTAGTCGAGAATCCCACCCGGATGGAAATGCCGGATCGCTTGCGCCAGGGGCGTCGCAATGGCGAAGTTGCCCAATGCGTCGTTGACGAGCAGCGCCACCTTCGCGTTCGCGGGCAGCCGATCGCCGGTGTACCGCCTCACTGGCTCTGTCCACCTCCCGGATCACTCGTAATCTCTACGACCAGGCTTACCTCGGCTTGTCGCGCTTCGCCGTTGGGCGCCGGAAGGGAGACGGTGCCTTCCTGCCGCACATTTCCGCCGATCAGGCGACCAGTCGTGGCCTCGAAATAGAAAACGGCCCGGGCCTTCAAACCCTTCACGTCACTCTTCGTGGTCTGTTCGACTTTGTAGGCGCGAACTCCACGGAAGGTCTCCTCGCCCTGAAACGTCCAGGTCTCGGTCGCTTTGACCTTCCCAAGAAGAGGCCACTCGCGTTCTCCGGTCATAGACCAACTTGTCCCTGGTACGATCCTCTTCTCCGGGAACGGGATGAATCCGATCAGCTGCACTGCCGCCACGACGGCTTCCGGCGGCGTTAGCAGCCGGCCTCTCGAGTCCACGTCTACGACCGTGGGTTTCTCCGTGAAGAAGCCGCTGCGCTCGGTTGCCTCGCCTTTCTCGACGGTTAGCGGCGTCGCGACCAGCTTCAGCGTGTAGATGTCGCCGTCCTGACTCTCAACGCTCGAAGTGACGCTCATCGAGAATTTCTGCACGACAGGCTCCGCCCCTTCGAGGCTAATGCGGCTCTCGCCCCGAAAGACTCGGACAAAGGACTGTCCAGGTTTGAGGTTGAGCCGGAGCAAGACCCCTTTTGGCGCATCCGCCTTGGGTTCCTCCAGTGTTGGGGGGTCTAGGCGCACGATCGGCTCGCTGTCTTCAGGCGTTGGCGCTTGTAGGGTGGTTCGGTCCTGATCCGGGTGGTCGCCAGTGTGTTGAGGCCCCTTCTCGGCGCTGCAGCCCCCGATTGTGACCGAAAGCAGCAACCCGACGCCCAATGCGAACCCAGCGATACCGCGAGAATCCTGGCAATTTGACGGTTTCATGTGGGACGAACTCGGATATACTGAAGGCGTGCTCCGGGCGAGACAACGCCCGAGATCCTCGTGGAGGTACAAACTATGAAAGGACGAAAAACATTACTCATTGCACTGAGCAGCATTGCTGCCGTTACGGCTGTCGCGTTTCTTGGCGGTGGCGCGCCTTGGAGCGACGACTTCGAATCGTACCCGCTCGGCCCGATCGCCGGGCAAGGCGGATGGGAGGAATGGACGGGCTCCCAAAACGTCTCCGGCCAGGTCACAAACGCACAGGCGCACAGCGGCTCCAAGTCGCTGCTGATTGAAGGCGGCGTTTCCGGCGGAGATGGAGGCGACGACACGGTTCAGCGCTTTTCCGGCCTTACGACCGGTCGTTACCTGATGAAGGCGTGGACTTTCGTGCCTTCTACGGCAACGGGCGCAGGCTGGTTCATCATGCTCAACCAGTATCCTCAGCCTCTGAACTGGTCGCACCAGGTGAACTTCAATGCCGACACGAACAAAGTAACCGCTGACTTCCAGCAGGGCGAAACCGACCTGGTCAAGGGTCAGTGGGTTCCGTACATGGTGGATATCAACCTGGACACGGACAAGCAGCACACCTACTACAACGGTGTGCCGTTCGTCATCGGCCAGAGCTGGAAAGACGGCGTGAGCGGGATGGGCATTTCGAACATCGCCGCTCTCGACCTCTATGGCGGAGAGTTCAACTCCAACCCGCCGGGCACGAGCGGTATGTACTTCGATGACATCACGCTCGCCGTCGTCCCGACGATCGCGGATGTCACTTTCCAGAGCCCCGGCGGCGGGAACGCGGGCGGCACGATCGCCGACCTCGCCGACCTCGATGACTCGGTCTATCGAACGTTCTCGGACTTCACCTCCGAGATTCAGTTCGCCAACCTGACCGCCATGGTCGTCGGCATGAACACCTCCGTGGCCACCCCGAACAAGCTCTGCGTCACGATCAAGGCGAAGATCAACCAGTCCGTCGGCGGCTTCCTACGAGTGGCCTTCCGAGACTGGAACACGGGCGAGTTCGTGGACGTCGGTCCGGTCTTCCAGACGACGACCGACTTCCAGTTCTTCCACGTCGAGAACGTGCCGGCTGGCAACTTCGTTCGAGCCAGCGACGGTCGCATCGAGATGCGGGTTCGCTCCTATGTGAACCTTCCCATCTCCGAAGCCACGTTCTTCACCGAGTTTGATCTGGTTCAAGTCGGCGTGTCGTAGGCTGGAATACGCAACAATGCCAGAGTGGCGCGCCGATGGCGCGCCACTCGCCTTATCGGCCAATCCGAGAGGTAAAATCGCGCCAGTTCCGGTGCTTTTGGCGACCCTCCTACGTCTGTACCTATCGAACGACTGACCTGTGAGACTCAAGCGCATCCGCATCTTCGGTTTCAAATCTTTCGCCGACCGCGTGGACATTGACGTAGACGGCGATTTCGTTGCCGTCGTAGGCTCCAACGGCTGCGGAAAAAGCAACATCGTGGACGCCATCGTTTGGGCGTTGGGCGAACTGAGCCCCAAGAATCTTCGCGCGGGCCAAGCGACCGACGTCATCTTCTCTGGATCCGCGAAGCGCAAACCGCTTGGGTATGCCGAAGTCTCCCTGGTCTTTGACAACGAAGAGGGACAGCTGCCGGTCAACACCAGCGAGGTCGTCGTGACCCGACGTCTCAGCCGAGACGGGAAGAGCGAGTACTTCATCAACCGTCATCCTGTTCGTTTGCGAGACATCCACGAACTGTTCGCCGACACCGGGCTCGGCAAGACCGGATACGCGATCGTTAGCCAATCGGACATTGACGCGGCAGTCAGCGCGCCCCCCGAAGAACGCAGAATCTGGATTGACGAAGCCGCCGGCGTCCAGCGTTACCGGACCCGAAAGGTAGACGCTCTCAAACGTCTGGAGAGCGCCGTACGACATCTCGAACGAGTCACAGACGTGCTCAACGAGATCGAGCGCCAGCGAGAGCCGCTCCGCCAGCAAGCCGAAGTAGCCAAACGGTACAAGGAGCTCGTCGCGATGCTGCGGGAAGTCGAGTCGTCCGTGTTGATCCAAGAGGCGGACGATCTCGCAAAGCGAATCGAAGAGCTGGAACAAGCCATGAAGCTCCGCCGTTCCCAAGCAGAAGAGCTCCACAAGACGGCGGAGGCCGAGCGCGCCGAGTCGAACCGGCTCGCCACGGAGCTGGAGGCGGTTGAAGAGCGTCTCGACGAGATCCGACGGCGGGTCCAAAACGCGATTTCGGAGCATGAGCGAGCCGTCAGCGCCAAGGCGGTGCTCGAACAGCGGCTCGCGAACCTTGGGCGCATCGAGAAGGACGCCGACGCGCTCAAGGCCGAGTACGAAGAGCGCCTCCGCAGGCTCCATGGAGCCGTCCGTGACGCAGAACGCGAACTCGAGCAGGAGCGTTCTGCCGTGGCGGTGCTGAAGGAAACCATTGAAGGTTCGCAGGCTCTGCGACAGGAAACGGAAGCGAAGCTTCAGGCAGCCGAGCAGCGCCTTGCGGAGGCCAGAAAGGCGGAAGTGGAGCGAGTCAGGCTCCAAGCTGAGGCAGCCGAGGCGAAGCGTCGGATCGAAGCGCTCGAGCAGGAGAGAGGTCGCTTGCTCGAGTCTCTGCAGGAGGCAGAGCGTCAAGAGCAGTCCGCTCTCGAAGCCGTCGCCGCTGCGACGCAAGAGGTGGAGAACCTGCTCGAACGGCACAACGAGCTGGTCGGTCGGCGCCGCGCCATCGAACAGGAGATAGATGGGCACGAAACGGAGCGTCGCACTCTGCTTGGGCAGAAGGCGGCGGACGAGGAGCGCGAGCGGGCGATGGCAACGGCCATCGAGAATCACGAGACGCTCCCAGCCGGAGCCGCGGCCGTGCTCAACGCCGCGAAGCGCGGCGAGCTGACGGGTGATGTTGTCGCGGTCGGTGAAATCGTGTCCTCGAACGACGAGCACGCCCGCGCCATCGAGGCCGCCCTCGGCTCTTCCGCGGGGGACCTGATCGTTCCGACGGAGAGAGAGGCGGAGACGGCGATTGGATGGCTCAAAGCCCAGCGCGCCGGTAGAGCCACCTTCCACCCTCTGTCCAGGGTTCGCGCACCGCGCAGGCCAGAGGTCTCTGCGATAGACGGGTTGATTGGCATCGCTGCGGACCTGATCCGCGTGGCCGACGCGTACCGGCCGGTGATCGAAGCTCTGCTGGGAACGGTGCTCGTGTTCCAAGACCTCCGATCCGCGCTCCGTGCCCCGTTCGCGCCTGGCGTTCGAAAGATCGTAACGCTCGAAGGAGAGGTCCTCTACCCGTCCGGCGGCATCACCGGCGGCGCGTACCGGCAGGATCGGGCGGGGCCTGTTCGCCTTCGAGCGCAACTCGAGGAAGTTCGTCGGCGCCTGAAGGCCACGAACCTCCGTCTTGAGGAGCTGGATGACGCCATTGCGGAAAAGGTCGCGCTGCTCCGTTCCGAAGAAGAGCGTGCCGTCGAAACGGAGCGCGCGCTCGAGGAAGCGCGGCAAACGCTCATGGCGGCCGAAAAGCGACACGCCTCGACGGCGGAGCGGGTTCAGTCTCTCAGCGCACGCATCTCGGAGATTGAAGCCGCCATCTGCGACGCGGAATCGCGGCTCACCGCCAAGCCCGAAGTAGAGAGCGCGCCCGTCTCCGAGCTGGAGCAAGAGCGGAACCGCCTGCTCGAGTTCGCCTCCGCAGCCAAAGCCGATTTCGAACAGGCCCGCAAGGCTCTCGAATCAGCCGAAGAGCGTGCCCGAACAGCCGAGAGCCGGCTGCAGTCGGTTCGAGAAGAGCTCCGGCAGACCATTGAAGCCGAGAGCTCTCGAAGCCAGAAGTTGCAGTCCCTCGAAGCCGAGCGGCAGCAGCTGGAATCCGAATGGAAGGCTGCCGAAGAGTCGGTCCATACGTTGGCCAAGAAGAAGGACGAGCTTCAAAGCGCTCTCGAAGAGGCGATTGAGGCGCGGAAGGCCCTCGCTCAGGCCGTCAACGAAGCCAGCCGAAGGATCGAGGAATGCAAGGAGCAAGCTCGCCAGCTCGAAGACGCGGCTTATCAGGACGACATTCAAAGGGCCCGGCTCGAAACTAAGCGCGCGGGAGTGCTGTCGCGCCTCCTCGAAGAGTACGGCATAGACGAAGAGGACGCCCAGCGCCAAGCCTCTCTCGTGGAAGTTCCGCCCGATGCGGAGAAACTGACCCGCACGCTTCGGCGCGAGATCCGGTCGCTCGGGGATGTCAATGTTGGAGCGATTGACGCGTGGGAGGCTCTCACGGAGCGGTACGAGGTGCTCGCGCGTGAGAAAGAGGACGTCCTTGCCAGCAAGGCGGAGCTCGATGCCTCTGTCGCCGAGTTGGATCGGCTCACGCGCGGTGCGTTCAAAGAGACGTTCGAGAAGGTTCGACAGGCGTTCCAAGAGACCTTCGCCTGGTTCTTCCCGGGCGGGCACGCCGACCTCGTTCTGACCGACGAACAGAACCTACTCGAGTCCGGGGTGCATCTCGAAGTCGTGATCCCGGGCAAGCGCCGCCAGCGACTGGAGCTGCTGTCCGGTGGCGAGCGCGCGTTGACGGCGTGCGCCTTTCTGTTCGCGCTGCTTCGCGTCAAACCGAGCCCCTTGGTGATCCTCGATGAGCTGGATGCGCCGCTCGATGGCAGGAACGTCGAGCGTTACGTCGAGATGCTGCAAGAGTACAGCAAGTTTACGCAATTTATCGTCATCACGCACAACGTGACGACGATCGCCGCCGCCCCTGTCTGGTTCGGCGTGACCATGCAAGAGCCGGGTGTCTCGACGATCCTGCCCTACAAACCCAAGAAAGAGCTTGTCGCCAGCGTCAACTGACGATTCCGAGCGGCTCCATCGTCTTCCACTTCCCGCGCGTGAAGTCCGGCACCTCGACGGGCTGGCTGCGATGAGCCACCGACCACTCCGAGAGCGGCGAAATGACCGACCACGTCGCTGCGTCGTAGACGTCCTGGTCAAGAGGAAGACCGTTCCGCAGGCAATAGATCATTCGCCACAGCATGACGAAGTCCATACCGCCGTGCCCGCCGACACGCGCCGCTTCCTCGCCCATCTTCTTCCAAAGCGGATGTTCGAATTCGTCGAACCACTTCTGCAGCGCCTCGCCCTCTTCCCACGAGTGCGTGTTGGGGCTGCGCCCTTCGATGACGACGCGGTTCGGGAATCCTGCCCAGACGCCGCGAGTGCCCTGGATTAGATTGAGCCGAGTGTATGGACGCGGGGTCGTCGTGTCCCATTGAATCAGGATGGTCCGTCCCTTGACGGTCTTGACGAGGCTGCTGTTGATGTCTCCGCAGATGTATTTCTCGCGGTTGCGGATATGGTTGGGTGGGAAGTGTTCCTTGGCATACAGTTGCCGTCCAAGGGCTGGCGAGCTCATGGAAACGAGATAGTCCATCCGGTCGCCGCGATTGATATTCATGTATTGGCAAATCGGGCCGAGGCCGTGCGTCGGATAGAGGTTCCCGTTTCGCTTCGTGTGCTCGATCGTTCGCCAAGAGCCGGTACCTCTTCCGATGTCATTCATCTGGCTGCGCAGGTCGTGGATGTAGGCCGCTTCTCCGTGCAGGAGGTCGCCGAAGACACCTTGTCTGCACATATTCAAGACCATCAGCTCCTCTCGACCGTAGCAGACGTTCTCCATCATCATGCAGTGGCGCTGAGTCTGCTCGGCGGTCTCCACCAGGCGCCAGCAGTCTTCGACGGTAGTGGCCGCCGGCACCTCGATGAAGGCGTGTTTTCCGCTCAGCATGGTGTCGATCGCCATTTGCGCGTGCCAGGCCCAAGGCGTGGAGATAATGACGGCGTCAATATCGTCTCGGTTCAGCATCCGCTGGTAGTCATAATCGCCTTGGGTGTAGACGTCCGGCCGCGGCCGCCCCGCCTTCTCGCAAGCGTCGGCCGAGGCGCGGGCGGCTGGCTCGTAGGTGTCGCAGATCGCCTTAATCTCCACACCATCGAGAAGAAGGCACTGCGAGACGTGCCCCGAGCCGCGGGCTCCCACACCGACGAAAGCGAGACGCACGACGTCGAGCGGCGGCACTCTCAGCCCGGCTGCAGAGGGCTCTTGCTCAGGGGGATTCTGCGGAAGGGCGTAGGCGAATCGAGCCGCCAGACTCGCACCGACTACACCACCAGAAGCCTTCAGAAACTCTCTTCGATCGATCCGTGTCATCGCTGCCAGTCTACTCAGACGCGGCCCAGGGAGTGGTATGCTTGCCCTGTGCTTGAGAAAATCAAACAGATTACGCTCCAAAACCTGAGGTACGCGGAGCAGATGCTTTTGCAAGACGTGGGCGCCATGAGCCACGCTCAACTCAACCAGTCCCGAGGCGGCGCAACCCGAAAACCCTACGACTTCCTCTACGAATGTTCGTTGATGAATCAAAGGATGGCAGCTCGATTCCGAGGCGAGGACCCCGGTCCTCGTCCCTACCCAGAAGGCGAGTTTCCCACCGCCCCCGAAGAGTTCTGCGACAAAGAACGAGCCCTCCAGATGTTGCGGACATCTTTCGACGAACTCCGCGCCGCAACCGAGGCGCTCAGCCCCGAAGCGCTCCATCAGCCGCTTCCGTATGGTCAGGGCCAGTATTCGGCGTTTGAGCTTGTCGGTTTTGCGGTCTCACATCTCTCGTACCACGATGGGCAGTTGAACTACATTCAAGCCCTGGACGGCGATGGCGCAGTCCACTGGGATTTCTCGTAGGCCATGGTCGTGATCGTGATCCCCGCCCGCATGGGCTCGACGCGATTCCCCGGCAAGCCGCTGGCGGACCTTTGCGGGAAGCCGATGGTGCAATGGGTGTACGAGCGGGCCGCCCAGTCGAAGGCTGGCGATGCCGTCCTCGTCGCAACGCCAGACCGGGAGATCGCCGAAGCCGTACAAGCTTTCGGCGGCGAGGCGATGATGACCTCCAACGAGCACGAAACGGGGACGGACCGCATCGCGGAGGTCGCTCGACGTCTGGATGCCGAGTTCTACGTCAATGTTCAGGGGGACGAACCCCTGATCCGTCCCGAGACCATCCGCGCTTGTGCCGAAGCGCTCACCCGCAGGACCGCGCCAGTAGCGAGCGTCTACGACTCGCTTGCAGAGACGGAAGCGGACGACCCGAACATTGTTAAGGTGGTCATGGATAGGAACGAGCGCGCCCTCTACTTCTCGCGGGCTGGGATCCCGTACCCGCGCAACGCTCGTCTAAGCCTCTGGAAGCACATCGGCATCTACGGCTATACCCGAGAGGCGCTCCAGTCCTTCGCAGCTTGGCCCCAAACGCCGCTCGAACGGACCGAAGGGCTCGAACAGCTCCGATTCCTGGAGAACGGGTTCGCGATTCAGATGGCTCGCGGCCAGGGCACGGAACTCGCCGTTGACACGCCCGAGCAGCTGGAACGCGTTAAAAGTATCATGGAGAAAGAACAGTGATCCTCACCACCGTTGCCATCCTGACAGTTTCCAATCTCTCGCTCCCCGCGTCGCCAAGAATGGGCTTTGCGATGCGAGGGGACGTCGTGTACCTCGGGCGAGAGGCTGCCGACAGGGTCGAAGTCGTTCGGTATCGAAAACAGGGAAGCGGTTGGAAAGAGGAGGCTAAGCTGCCCGGCAAGTACGTAGGGCCGCTCTCACTCGTCGCAACGAAGACCGGAGTCATCATCGCGGACTACGAGGCTGGCGATATCGTCGAGTACACGGACGCAGGCAAGCAGGTCTGGAAGGACTGGGTTCGTTATCCGATGCGCATCGTCGGCGGTCCCGACGGATCGGTTTGGGTGCTCAAGAATTCCGGCGAGATCGTCCGGAAGATCCCGGAGAGCAGCAAGCTGGAACCGCTGCTCGGCAAATACGGGCAAGAGATCATCTCGGATAGCGTGCTCGATCTCGCTCCGCTGCCCGACGGTAGCGTGGCGGCCGTAGACGAAGCCGGACGCATCCAGAAGTACACCCGCAACGGAGGACGCCAGATCTTGGCGACAGGCGTGGAGGCGGACGGCCTCGTGGCAGTCGGTTCGTCGTTCGTTGCGCTCAAGCTGGAACCGAGGCCGAGACTCTTCCAAGTCGGTGGCAACGCAGCCAAGACGCTTTGGGAGGCGCCATCCTCTAACAGCGTTCCCGTCTCGCTCTTCGTTTACGATGCACGAACGGTTGGTCTTGCTGTTGACGAAAACGGACGTGGCGTCGTCTACTTGATCCCGGTAGGAGGTTAGCCCTTGGCGCTCGACCTATACGCATTCGAGATACCCGCTGGCTGGGAGGAGCCGGAAGAAGTAACGGCGCTCCTCGAACGCCTGAAGGAAGAGCGGCCGAATGTGGACGGAGCTCGAATCCGTCGCGCTTATCACGTCGCCGAAGTGGCTCACCGCGACCAGAAACGGCGAAGTGGCGAGCCCTATATCACTCACCCGCTGGCCGTTGCGACGATCCTCGCCGACCTGCGGATGGATGAGGACACGATCGTCGCCGCGCTTCTGCATGACGTCTTGGAGGACACTCCCGTAACGGAGGACCAGATTCGCGAGCTGTTCGGAGAGGAAGTGCTTGGGCTTGTACAAGGCGTGACGAAGATGAAGTTCCCGCCTCTCCCCAAGAAAACAGATGGCAAGATTCGAGCGGAAGAGAGGACTCGGTTCGCCGAGACGATGCGAAAGATGCTTCTCGCCATGGCGGCCGATTTCCGTGTCATGGTCATCAAGCTGGCGGACCGGCTGCACAACATGCAAACGCTTCACGCGATGGATGAGGAGAAGCGACGAGAGATCGCCCAGCAGACGCTGGAGGTCTATGCGCCGATCGCCAGTCGTCTTGGAATCTGGCAGATCAAGTGGCAACTCGAAGACCTGGCGTTCAAATACCTCTACCCGGAAAAGTTCGAAGAAATCTCGGAAAAGGTAGCCAAATCAAGGAAACAAAGGGAGAAGGAGATTCAGGAATGTATCCGCATCCTGAAGGAGCGCCTCGAAGCGCACGGGATCTTCGCCGAAGTGCAAGGTAGGCCGAAACACCTCTACTCGATCTACGAGAAGATGGAGGTGCAGGGCTTCGAGTTTGAAGAGATCTACGACCTACTGGGCCTTCGTGTAATCGTGGATACGGAAGCTCAATGTTATCAAGCGCTTGGCATCGTCCACGAGTTGTGGATCCCCATTCCGGGTCTGTTTTATGACTATATTGCTAAGCCGAAGCCAAACGGCTACCAGTCGCTCCATACAAAGGTCGTCGGCCCACATGGAGAACCGCTCGAAGTCCAGATCCGAACGCACGAGATGCACCGAATGGCGGAGTTCGGAATCGCCTCGCACTGGCAGTACAAGTCGCGCGGCGGCGAAACGAGCATCGAAGACGCCATTCGTCTCAATAAGCTTCGCCAGCAGATCTTCGACTGGTCTAAGGCCACTCAGAGTGGCAGCGATTTCCTGCGCTCGATCAGTATGGACCTCTTCGGAGAGCAGGTTTTCGCATTCACTCCGAAGGGCGACGTCATTGATCTCCCGGCGGGCGCAACGCCGGTTGACTTCGCCTTCCGCATCCACACCCAAGTGGGCTTGCACTGCGTCGGCGCCAAGGTCAACGGCCGCATCGTCAAGCTGGATCATCAGCTGGAAAACGGTGATATTGTAGAAGTCTTGACGCGTCGCGACGCCCAGCCGTCCGTAGACTGGATTCGGTTCTGCAAGACGGCGACCGCTCGGTCCCGCATTCGCGCCTTTCTGCGCCAGCAAAACCGGGAAGTCAATGCTCAGCGAGGTCGCGAGGCGCTCGAGCGAGAGATCCGATCCATGGGGCTGGACCCCAAGGAATACCTCACGGAAGAGAAGCTGTCGGCTGCGGCGGAGTCGCTGAAGAAGAAAGACGACAAAGACCTGCTGGCCGCGGTCGGGGAGGGCATCGTCTCCGTGAGGCGTGCCGTCTCGCGCATCGTCGGCTCGCCGAAGAGCGCTCGCCCGAGTGGCGTGCCGACCGCACCGGTCCAGCAATCGTTGACCGTTGAAAGGGGGGCCGTTGACAACGTCGCATTCAGGCGGAGCAAGTGTTGCCTGCCCGTTCCCGGGGACGAGGTCGTCGGTTATATCTCGAAAGGTCGCGGAATCATCCTGCACCGAAAGCTCTGCCCGAACGTGCAGGCTCTGGAACAAAGCGACCCGGAGCGGCTCGTCGCCGTGTCCTGGCGCAGAGATGGGTCCCAAGCGTATACGACCGGCCTCCGCATTCAGACCGTGAACCGTCAGGGTCTGTTCGCCGATATCGCCAACATTTTCGGTGAAACCAAGACAAATGTCGCCTCCGCCAAAATCCGAACGCTCCCGAATCAAACCGCGCTGCTCGAAATGGATATCGATGTGATGGACCGCCAGCATCTGCAAAGCGTCATCAGCCGTCTCAGCTCTTTGCAGGATGTCATCAGCGTGCAACGGACCTTCAGCGGGAAGAAGAAGCGGTGAGGTGCGTCGTTCAGCGTGTGTCCTCGGCCAGCGTCGTGTCCGAGGGCAGGGAAGTCGCCAGGATCGGACTCGGCCTGGTGGTCCTTGCAGGTATCGCCCGAGCGGACGGCCCTGACGACATCCGATGGATGGCGCGGAAGATCGCAAACCTTCGGATTTTTGGCGATGATGAGGGCAAGTTGAATCGCTCCGTGCTCGAAGCGGGTGGGCAAGTGCTACTCGTCAGCAACTTTACGGTTTGCGGAGATGCCTCTAAGGGACGGAGACCCGATTTTACGGATGCCGCGCCCTTCGACCGCGGCGAGCGCCTCTTTGCGATGTTTGCGGATGCATTGCGGGAGGAAGGCGCTACAGTCCAAACGGGTGTGTTTGGAGCGATGATGAGCGTGAACCTGGTCAACGAGGGGCCGGTCACGATCGTCGTCGAGTCCCCGGTCAAGTAAAATACGGACACGCATGGCCGCGGAGAAAAACCCAAAGAAGTCCCAAGAGCGCGATCCGGAGCCCAAGACGGCTGCGGAGAGCATCGCCCTTGGCGATCAATACCGCCGCCAGGGCAAGATGGACGAGGCCGTTCGCTACTACAAGAAAGCAGTCCAACAAGACGGCGACGACCCAACTCCCCGCATGCGGCTCGCCGAAGCGTACGAGGACCGAGAGCAGAACGCGAAAGCGGCGGAACAGTATGAGAAGCTGCTCAAAAAGCATCAGGAATTCGCAGAAGCGCACATCGGACTCGCGGACGTGTATCGGCGGTTCGGCAAACACAAGGCCGCCATTCTCCGCCTTCGCCGCGCGTGCGAGCTGGAGCCTGACAACGCGTTCTATTGGTTCCGCTTAGCCGAAGCGTGCGCCGCCGCCGGAAGAAAGAGGGAAGCGATCGAACCGGCAACCAGGGCCGCCATGACCGACCCCGAAGATCCCTTCTATCACAGCTGGCTCGGCGAACTGCTCCTCAGCCTCGGGGAAGCGGAGGACGCAGTCGTTTGCCTCTCGCGAGCCATCGAGCTTGACCAGACGGACGCGCGCCTTTTCGTAAAGCTCGCCGCCGCGTATTGCGCAATCGAACAATACGAGGAGGCAAGAGAGCCGATCGAGCGGGCCTCGACACTCTCGCCGAACAGCGACCTCATCCTGGCGATGAAGTGCGATATCCTGGCGCTCTGCGGCGCCGACGCACCACCTACGCCGATCCTCGACTCGTACGACCAAGAAGAACTGCGCCGGTGGAGGCAAACCGCTGGCATTTAGGAGAGAAAGATGGAAAGAAAGATCGGAGACTTGACCGTATCGATTGACCGCGATCTCTGCATCGGCAGTGGGAACTGCGTGAAGATCGCCCCCGAGGTTTTCGTTCTGGATGAAACCTCGACCACCGCGTTCCGAGACGGGGAGCTCTCTTGCGACCGTGACCGGCTGATCGAAGCCTGTCGCGTCTGCCCGACCAACGCCCTACGCTGCGTGGATGACGCCGGTAACATTCTCGCACCCGAAGAAGGTTAGCCAGCCGCGGCTAACAAGGGCTTGGGCCCAGAACCGCCACGGGTGGCGCTATCCACCGACGACGCCATGTCCGGTGGCCGGTACCGAGCGAGTAGAACGGGAGTTGCTGTTGTTCGGGTGGACGTTTTGGGTTGGGTGAGGCCGCGGCCGAGCACTACAGGCTTGTCCCTCCGGCCAGGAAACGGCCCAATGCAGAACGTCGTCCGATACACGAATGCTCCAGAAGGCATTCCACAAGGGTCTTGGGTGCAAGTCGGAAAGCCCGGCATTGGGACACGTTTGATGTCGGGTAAGCTTCGGGCCGCGCATGCAGTGACCGTGCGCGTGCCGGGTGAGACCCTTTCCTGGCCTTCCGGTGTCGAGTGGTTCAAGGGTGTGATTGGGCAGCGGAAGTACCTCGGCCCAAGCATCCCGCCCACCCCGTTTAAGTCCCCAATGCCGTTTCAATAAATAATTAGTATGCCGAAGTGGGTAGAGGAGCTGTTCTTTCGCTTCGAGGCGAAGCTGGTGTGGTTTTGGCTCGTGGTAGTTGGCATTATCATTCTTTTCGACTGGATATTGGAGTTCAGGAGGCTGGTACGCGGCAAGGGCGCCAGCGGAATCTATCCGCTTGCAGCGGCGATCCTTATCATGGTGCTGCCGTTCGCGAAGCAGCCGCTGATCATCAACGTAGAAGCCCATTACCTGATTCTTGTGCTTGTCAAAGTCATTGAGGCCATTGCGCTTTTGATTGGCTTAGCGTACCTTGATGCGTACGTACCTTGGTGGTTCTTCTCGCTCTTGAAGCGGTTGGGCATTGTCAGCCCGCCTGACAGAGAGCGTAACGGGTCTGACGAATAGCGTAGCGAGACCTTATACGAATATTATATGACCACAATACGGTTGGCCATCAATGACTACGAAGATCGGGTAACCTCGATTACGAGGCCTGGGATGACGACGAACACGTTCGCTTACAACGGCTTCGGGGCACGGGTGAGTAAGACCGACAGCGCGGGGACGACGACGTACCTGCGCAACGGGACGTCGGTGGTCGCGCCGGTGGCCGCCGACGCGGGGGTGGTGTACACCCCCGGCATCAGCGAGCGGCGGGGAAGTGCGAGCCGATTCTATCACGGCGATATCAAGAACTTCGTCGAGCAGACGGACTCCTCGGGCCAGATCGTCTCGAGTCAGCAGTACGACGCCTTCGGCAACCCGGTCTCCTCGACCGGCACCTGGTCCGGCCCATTCGCCTACGGCGGGCGTTTCGGCTACCAGAGCGACTCCGACACCTCCCTCTCCCTCCTCGGCCACCGCTACTACGACTCGACGACCGGCCGGTTCTTGAGCCGCGATCCGATCGGGGATGGGCGGAACTGGTATGGTTACTGCGGGAACAATCCGGTAACCTTTGCGGACAGTTGGGGATTAAAGCCTATCTTAGTCATCATCATCGGTGACCTCACCTCAGGCGGTGACATTCGCGACGAATCGGCGTGGCTCTTGGCCGAGATCTATCGCGTATACGAGGACGAGTACGAGATCCGAATCCGCAAGGTCAAGTCGCGGGACCAGATGGTGGAACATCTCGTTTATGCCGACGCAGCGATACTAATCGGTCACGGAGGCCCTTTTGTCGTTCCGGGCGACAGCGTCTTCGATGCGGATGAAATCCAACGAGTGAGAAAGAAGCGCTTCAGGTTGGGGCGCGGTCGTTTGAAGTTCATACGAATCTATTCATGCAACATGATGATCGGTGATGGCAAGCAGGCGTGGATCTCCATCGCCAACGCTGTGTTCGGGTTCGACGGCGTATGTTATTCCGCTAGAAACAAGAATGATTTGGACGCGGGAGGCCGATGGTGGCGCCGTGGTCGCCACTCTGCGGCGCGCCGTCTGCCGGTTATGACACCTGAGCAGGGGGGCGTGCGATGATTCAACGCATGGCTGCACTGATGACAGTGGTCGTGGCGTCCGCATGTGGTACGCCATACATCGGTGACGCCACGTATCCGTCGAAGGCCGTAATGTTTCGTCTTTTCGTCTACGAGTCGGTGGAGTTGTTTCGCCACGAGACGGGACGATGGCCGGTGAGCTCCAAAGAGCTGGTGGAGCACTTCAAAGACGATGCGTACTTTGTATATGCGACGCCGGAGCCTGCTGGACCCGGCATTGTCTATCACGTGCAACGCGTTTGCGATCGAGACTTTGACTTGGAGCCGGTGGCGGTGGCACCGGCAGAGGCGTCCTACGTTGTGGAGGGCTTCGGTTGGAAGGAGGCGATTCGAGTTGAGTATCGGGGCGCGGGCAGAGGCCTTAGCAATCGAAAGTTCCCCGTTGGAGCTGGGCTCGCCCATGAGACGATCGTGCTCAGCTGGACTGCTGGTTGCGCGCTTGTCATTGCGCTTGTTCTCGAACTGGTGTCTCTGCTGTCTGTTGGCGTTCGTCTCGCTGATTCCAAGCGGTGGAAATGGTTTGTCCCAGCTGTGTGGGCGGTCTTTGTGCTGGCTGCGTCGGCCCTAAGGGCCACTCAGCCACTGATGTCGTACGCGGACCTAGCGCTGTACATAGCGGGCCTGTCTGGAGTGGCGATAGCCGCCCATTCGGTTGCGACTCGGTTGCGCACGACGGGTTCAACGGACTCTGGCGAAGACGGTGAGTGATATTGACCGAAGAGACCCCCGTCTCGACGGTCCGGCCCTGGCGCAGCCGGCTGGTTCAAGGGTTGTATGGCCAGCCGGACGACAGGCATCACGGACTCGGGCGGGACGACGTCGTATAGCTGGGACTACGCTGACCGTTTGGTTCAGATCACGCATCCCGACCAGCGCATCAACACGTTCACGTACAATGGCGCTGGCGCCCGCGTAGGAAAATACGACTCATCGGGAACACACACTTATCTCCGGACGGCGGCAACCCCACGGGGCGACGTCGTGGACGACTCCGCAGCAGTCTACACCCCCTCCATCTCCGAACGCAGAAACGGCGTGACGCGCTTCTATCATTTCGGCGCGCACGGCGAAAAGCGGGCCGAGACCGACTCCGCGGGATCTCCGGTGGCTACATTTTCCTGGGATGCCTTTGGAAACCCGACTTCGGGTTCGTCTTCTACGGAGAGCCCGTTCCGATTCTTCGGCGCATGGCTTTTTGAAACGGACACCGATTCTGGCTTTATCGTGTCGGGATCGGTCCAATATGACCCTTCGACAGGGCGCTCCCTGAATCCACCGAGCCGATCGGGCGCGAGCGGCGGCGCTGGCGCAGGCGCTCCCGGCGGCGGACGCGCGTTTCACGGGCCTGAAATCGCCGAGCTTGCAATTCCATATCTCGACGGAAAACCGACCGAGGCTTTTGACGCGACACCGTGGTGGCAGCGCGCGCTGGACGGAAGCTATGACCTCGCGATTGGCTGGGGAGATGGAGTTTCGGGCGGCCTCACGTTCGTGCTGCGCGAGTGGATGGGGACGAACGACTATGTGGACTTCAATTCTGGCGCCTACAAGGTGGGCGTTGGGATCGGGATTGCGAACGCTGTCGCCATTGACGTAGCCAATGCGGCCACTGCTGCGCGGGCGACCCGTGGCGTTGCCGGAGTGGCGGATGAAGTTGCCGAAGCGGCCTGTTTTGTCGCCGGCACACGAGTCATGATGGCGGACGGCACGACGAAGCCGATCGAGGAGGTCAAGGACGGTGACTGGGTTCTTTCACGCTGTGAGGGCTGCGTCGGCACGGTTGCGCGCCCCGTCTCCCAAACCTTCTCGCGTTCGGTGAGCCAAACGACTACAGTTCGCTTCGATAACGGCGGTGAAGTCGTAACGACGGCTGAGCACCCGTTCTGGGTGGAAGGCGTGGGCTGGACGGCTGCGAGCCGCCTCACGCCAGCGGACAACGTAGCAACGCCGGACGGCAGTCTGCGTGTCGTTTCGGTAGTCACAACCGCCGGCGCGAGGGTCTACAACTTCGAGGTCTCCGGCACTCACACGTACTTCGTCCTTGCAGGTGGCGAGGCGGTTTGGGTACATAATCAGTGCGCGAAGGGGCCCAGGCCGCGTGGTGCTGGAGATTCGCTACCGATAGACGGAGGCCCCCCTAACGGTATGCTCGTCAGTGAACCAAAGCCTGGGCAAGGGACGATTCGCGAATATGACGAATTCGGCAGGGCGAAGAAGGACTTCGATGTAGGTCACGACCATGGTTCAGGCGATCCACACTACCACGATTTCATATGGAAATCACCAAATAAGGGTCGACGGAATCCAGTGCGAGGACCTGCACGTCCGCCCGGCCCTGGAGAGTAGTTAAGGGATGAATCGCTGTTCGTTTGACCGAAACCTGACGCTCGGTTGCGCTGTCACTCAATACGCTGAGTTCGTACGGTCGTTTGGAAGCGCGGTGATTTCGATCGTGGATTCAGGTCGAGCACGTCCAGAAGAAGTGGCGACCCTTGTCCCGTCGTCGCGGGAGGCTTTTGGTCTACCGCTGGTCACCCCGGCTGGCCTGATTTTGTTGGCTCGAAGTGGGTTCTTCACAGGCTACGACGAGGTCCTACTCTCGGCGCAGGAAGTCCCGATGGGGCCTCCCTTCCTCAGGGAGACAGCCCACGCGATCACCGGGATAGCGGTAGGGCCGAACGACTACCTTGCAGAGCACATGCCAAATGGCGCAGATTGCACTCTTGACAGCCTAGCCTCCGCCGGGTATGAGTCCGACGAGCTGGCTTGGATCATGACCTCGGAGTACGGCGTCTGCCTTGGCGACGGCGGCGGGTTGCTGTCGATATACTCGCATGAGTTCCGTCCGCCTTGGGTTTCAGCACGTCCCTCAAGCCGCACTTGATAGCGCACAAACGTGCGTCGTGCGGAGAACACGCTGCGGAAAACCCTAGGCCTTCCAGAGCGTGTCGCGTACTAATATGAAGCGGGGGCATGCGCCAGCCGTGATAGGTTTGAGACAATGAAGCGAAGTCGCTTGCAGCTTGCCACCCTTGTTTGCGCCGTGCTGGTGGTGCAGGCGAACACCCGTTATGCTGCAAGCGTGTGGTTGAAGAGCCTTGCGCAGCCTCCTCCCTATCAGGGATGGGAATACACTACGACAAGCGCTCTGCAGGCGATAAAAGCGCGGGCGATCGTTGACGACCCGGGACTCGACGCTTATACCGAACGCGTCTACGACCTAGTACACATTTCCGAAAGACTCCAAAGCCTGCCGTCAGATCCGGTCCGGCTGATTTGGCATGCCTCCAATGGTCGGCCCCTTTTGGTAACCCCTGCTGGTCGTGCGTTCCTGGTTTCGCCGGGCCAGGATTCGGGCATTGCCGCCGGGTGGTTCGACGGTGTGGCATTTGATCAGATGTTGCAGTCGGAAACGGATTTGTTCCAACGATTGCGTAACGACGTCTACCTGGCGGAGCCCGCCTGGGCAGTACCGCGCTGGGTCGTGCTTCGCAACGAATCATCCCACGCAATCTTGTTGAGCGTGTCGGATGGTCGTCGGTTTGAAGTCCGATCGGGCCAGGTTACCGGGTTCGCGATAACCGCCTTGGCTCGCGTGCGAGTCGTACCGGAGCACGCAGCAGATGCATCGGTGCGGATTCTGGTTTCAAAGAATCAAAAAGCGGCTCCGGCGTGGGCTCAGCGACCACCCCATCCTCTGACGAGCGTGGATGTCTACACCGTAGCGGACGTTCAGCGCAGCGGTATTCCGAAGGCGACAGGCACTCATCTCACAGATAGACTCCTGCCGATTGCGGCAGCCAATTTGGCGGGCGCGCTTGCGTTCGGGTTTCTAAGGAGAAAACTCCGGAATAGTAGAGCAGATGAGGGTCAACATTGACGACCCTAACTACCTGCAGTGGTGGGAGGCTCATGACCATTTGAGCAACGCAAGGGCGTACAACAAGCTGTGGGACAAGTTCTTCGAACGCACTCAGGGCAACTATACGCGCGAGCAGGTCCTGGAAGAAGGTAGAAGAATCATGAGGAGCTTCAACCAGGTGGTAAACTATTAGGCAAAGGAATGGAGCTAAACGATTATGCAGTTTTACTATTTCAGTTGCGATCTGAAACACATTTACCTGCATCTCGATTGCATGCTGGATCTGGATACCGAGGATTGGGTTGACATCCTCCTCGGGAACGTGAAGGTACACGAGCCGATCAAGTTTCGAACCTACAGCGGCACCCGAGTGGGAGATGCTCACAAAACTACGATGGCGATTGTGCTTCTGGTAAGCGATCGGCTTGTTCAGCTGTGGCGCGAGCACGGATTCACCGGCTGGGACACGTTCCCAGTGGAGGTGTATGCGAAGGATGGTTCGCGCGTGGAGGGTCTGCACGGCTTGGTTGTGTTGGGTCGCTCGGGGCCAGCGCGAGATCTCGACGAGGACGATCCTGCCAGCGGTTTCGTCTTCGACGAGCGGACGTGGGACGGAAGCGACATGTTCGTGCCGGAAGGCACGCTTCTAAGATGTATGTCGCCGCGTATGGCTGAGGCGACGTTGGCCGCCAAGCCGAGGAACGTTACGGTTCGACGAATCGAGGACCGTCTGATATGAGAGAATGAGGCCAGGGATGACGACGAACACGTTTGCGTACAACGGCTTCGGGGCGCGGGGGAGCAAGACCGACAGCGCGGGGACGACGACGTACCTGCGCAACGGGACGTCGGTGGTCGCGCCGGTGGCCGCCGACGCGGGGGTGGTGTACACGGCGATATCAAGAACTTCGTCGAGCAGACGGACTCCTCGGGCCAGATCGTCTCGAGCCAGCAGTACGACGCCTTCGGCAACCCGGTCTCTTCGACGGGCACCTGGTCCGGCCCGTTCGCCTACGGCGGCCGTTTCGGCTACCAGAGCGATTCCGATACCTCCCTCTCCCTCCTCGGCCAACGCTACTACGACTCGACGACCGGCCGGTTCCTCACCCGCGATCCGATCGGGGATGGAAGGAACTGGTATGCCTATTGTTATAATAATCCGATCAACCTATTCGATGCGAGCGGCTTAGAGCCGGCGCCGGCCGAGTTTGCGCCAGAAGCGCTTTTGCCGGATGGCAGACGGACGGAAGGCGGGCGGATGGGGCCAGACCCCAGTACTTGGTATACAGGGGCAGCCGACTTCTTCGCTGGGTGGGGCGATACGCTGACGTTGGGCGGTACATACCTGTTGCGCGAGTTGGCTGGGCTCAACGACGTGATTGATGGGAGCAGCGGCGCGTACAGAGCGGGAATCGCGGTTGGCGTCGCGCACTGGGGCGCTATGGTTGGCAATGTGGCGTACGCCTGGTGGCGGGCCGACCCCACAAAGCCTGTGAAACTGTTCCGGCTTACGATACGCTTCAGAAAGTCTACTCCGAGATTTGGGGGACGAAGAGCTGTAAGTTTCGATTGGACGGGCAAGCAGGTTGGCAGGTTCGAGTGGTCTTCGAGACATGGCTGGCACTGGAACACTCCTGATGGCAGGCACATTCCGATCCGCTTGCCACGACCAGATCCACTTGTCTTGCCGCTGGATGATCGCGCCACGGAACAGGAGCGAGGTGTGCCGACCATTGCGCCAGTTGTGGGAGGAATATGATGTGGCGGTGAAGCAAGTCGTGCTGCGCAACGAGACTGTCGAAGCCTTGCTGGATCTGTTGCTTGCAGGCTGGCCTGTAGAGTGGCTGTACCAATCCGTTGCTTGGAGGTCTTATTCACCCCTGTTTTCGCTGCGCGTGGAAGAGCTGACGACGCTCAGGGCGTGGATAATCCAGTCGTTCGTTGACGAGTACTTGGAGTCAATCGAACCTGACGCGTACGTGCTCTGCCCGGTCCACTTTGCGTACACTTGGTCGCTGCGCGACTATCTGCGAAGGGAAGACCCAGACCTGGACTGGGCGTGGTTGAGACACGTGCTGTACGGTGGCGAAGGATTCCAAGGCTTGTATAACGGTGGCGACCTCGTCCAGGCGTTCGAGACCTTGGGCGGTGTTTCGCTGTTACCGCCACCACCTACCGCGCGTCTCCGCAACCTCGCACAGTGGTTGTCATACTGCCACGACCCAGATAATCTGGGATTCAAGCCTGACGTTGGCCACTTGTGGCTTGGAAGGGAAGTGGAGGAGGTGGAAGACTTCGTACGGCGGACCCTCAGCACCCGAGGGGCGGTACCTCTTACGAGGGAGGACGTGGAGGCGCTGAGGGTGCACGTGGTACATCGGCTACTAGAGCTATTATGCGAATCCGCGGGTCAATCGTGAACGGTGACGAAAGGATGATTCGCTTCGACCTCGTTCCGTCTAGCGAGCAACCTGCGCAAATGCTTGGGTCAAGACAACCTGCAGGAATTGGGCGCCCTGAGATCGGTCGGGCTGCTTCTCGGCCGCAACCGACGACTCCGCCGTCCAACTCCAGTCGAAGAAGACACTCTGGTGGGTTGACGAATGGCGGCGGCATGTTCCTGCCACACGGATACCCCATGATCTAGAATCGAAGGAATGAGCGCTGGTTCTTCGAACTCGAGGTCTTCTGCCTTTTGGCGAATCCTCCTAACCGTCGTACTGGTTGGGCAGTTTGCGTACGCGCTTTGGCTCATGATCAGCAAGGGAAGCATGTGGTATTTGCAGGAAAATAGATTGCCGCGACAGTTCACGTATGACTCGGCATTCCTGGCCATGCTCATGACTGTAATCGTGGTTCTTGCAGTCCGTTCGGTTCGAAAGCGTGGCGACCCCCTGGCACTTCAGATATTGCAGGTCTTTGCTGTGATTTGGTTCTGCGTTGCGTGGGCTCACGTAGGGTTTATCGCCATAGCACATCGCCTAAGCTCTGCCTCCCTTGCGGTCGAGTCTCTTGATGAGAAACGACCGAGAGCGTCCGACCTACTGACCCCGGAGGGCGCTGCGAGCTTGGTGCACGCTGGGCAGGCGGGCTCGGGCAGCCTGGCAACCTATGCTGAGGCTCTGCGCCAGGCTGGGGATGGGAAGCGATCTTTGGAGCAGTTCCAGTCCGCTATTGCCATTGACGAGACATATATTGACGCGCAAGTGGGTGTCATCAGGTGTCTGGCGTCGTTGGGTGAGCTGGATCGAGCGCAGACTCACTTGGATGGCTTGTTGAGTCGCCACCAAGATGAGAGTGTGCGTGCATATCTGTACTACTGGAGCGCAGTACTTGCCGATGCTAACCGCGATGCTCCGGGGGCGGTACATGCCCTCAAGACGGCTGTTCAGCTCCAGCCGCAAGTCCAACACTACTGGACTGAATTGGGGATGGCGCTCCTCGCTGTGAATGCCTTGGACGAAGCGGCCAAGGCATTCGAGGCCAGCGTGGCAATCGACCAACGCGGAGTCGACGCTGCCATTGCTTATGTCGGTCTAGCAGAAATCTCGTACCGGCGTCGCCGATCGGACAGCGAGATTTACTCGCTCCTTCTGCGTTCAATTCATGCTACTTGGGTCAAGCCACCTAAAGACCTCTTGCCGTATCTTGAGAAGCGTGGCATGCGTCTCGAGCCTGACGGCCGCGAGGTGAATCACGCCGTGAATGCAACTTGGGCAGTAGGGCGTCGGTGAGTAATAACTACGAAGATCGGGTAACCTCGATTACGAGGCCTGGGATGACGACGAACACGAGCGCATACAACGGCTTCGGGGCGCGGGTGATGAAGAGCGACAGCGCGGGGACGACGACGTACCTGCGGAGTGGGACGTCGGTGGTCGCGCCGGTGGTCGCCGACTCGGGGGCGGCGTACACCCCCGGCATCAGCTCGAGGCGCGGTCGGAACAAGGCCGCGTGCTCGGACGGGTTCGGGTTGATAGCGTGATTGAGATTGAAGATCGCTGAGGTTCGCTTCGGGTCGTTGAGGCCGCAGCGCGGCGCGTAGCCCTACTGTTCCTGGGGCTCGACCGAAAGCAGGCACCACAGCAATGAAGGCGATTGTCGGCCTCCCGAGGACCGAGCGGGTCAATCCTCGGGCGAGAGAGGGTCTCCCGACGGTGTGGGGTGGAAGCCACCCGTCTCGGGCACGAAATTCCTCAGTAGCGCTCGGGTTTCCCCAATCGCTGCGGCTTCGTTCCGTGCCGCCTCCCTCCGACTCTCAGTCTTTCCTCGGGTTCGGCCGAAGCCGTTCCTTGGGAAGGGACTGCGAGTCGTCCGGCAATCGCCTTCGCTACTACTCTATCCCAATTCCACCTTGCCGTGTGCCGGTTTCATCCCCTTATGGCAGCATTTTCCCGTTGTCCACCGTTTTTCCCCACAGTTTTCCACACCGCTCACAGCGCGGCGTAGAGCAAGGTGCTGAGTGCCGCAAACAGGGTGGTGAGGAGATTGACGAGGTTGTTGCCCATCCACGTGCAGCGGCCTTCGAGGGTGTCGCCGAGAACACTGTCGAAGACGGAGCCGAGGAAACCGATGGCGACGATCGGCCCCACATCTGCCGTGCGCCCGGCAAACACGAGCATAAGCCCTGGGAGGGAAGATCCAAGGAACGCGCCGAACAACCCCTCTGGGGAGACGACGCCATTCGGTCCCGGCTCGCTGGGCTGGAGCGTTGTGATATGAAAGAACTTGCGTCCGTAGGCTGTCCCGAACTCGGTGGCCCAGGTGTCGGCGCTCGCTGCGCAGATGGATGCGAAGGCAGCGAGCAGCCAGCTCGGGTCGTCCGTGAGCAGGTAGACGAGGCTGCAGGCTGCCGCGATTCCGCCGTTTGCGACGACCTGAGCAGCGTTGCGGGGCGGTTCGTCCAACCGGATGCGCCGCTTCCGTTCGACGCCCAGCCGCCCCAGCGCCACAGCCCCGAGAAAGAACAGGACGAGCGCGATTCCGAGTGGGACTCCGCCCGCTTCGTAAATGAGCGCGCCGACGAGGAAGGCCGCCACCGAGCCGGGGAGCGTAAGCCACCGGCAAAGGGCAGCCAACGCGGCAAGCGCCGCGGCGTAGAGCATTCTCGCGTTCTACCGAAGTTCGCCCTTGCGTTCGCGGCTGAACTCCCACCAGGGGCGAGCGGGTTCGCCCTTGGCGTAGGCGGTCACGGCAGCGAAGACGTCCCGCACGCACGGGTCGAGCTTGCGCCCCTCCAGAGCGGAGAGGCGTGCGTACAGGTCGTCAGGGTCTTGCTGGGCAAGCTCCTCGACTGTTCGGATGCCCAATCTCAGCAGGTCGTCCGCAACCGCGGGGCCGACGTTCGGGATCTTTTGCAGTTCGAGGTACGCGAAACGGTCGCGAGCGTCTTGTGTGGCGTGCTCACTCACGGCACGCAGTTTCGACGCCCGCCCTCGATTTCCTGCCTTTGGCGCCCGTGATTAGTCCGCGTCGGAGGTGTACAGCGGGATGTAACCGCGCTGCAGAGCGATGCGGACCGCGTGAACTCGGTTGCGAACGCCCAGCTTACGGAAGACGCGCTCGAGGTGGTAGTCCACCGTACACTTCTGGATTCCGAGCTCATCGGAAATCTCACGGCTCGTCAGCCCTTGGGCGACGAGGCCCAAGACTTCGGTCTCACGGGGTGACAAAGGATTCTTCTTCGTTGTTCTCTGACTCGGCATAGATCTCTCCTGACAATGAAGGGTTCAATTGCCCCAATCCGTCGGGGCCGCTTTTACTACGCATTAACCTGGGGTTTGGATCCCATTTTTTTCTACGTTTCGGGCCGATTTCTCGTTAGCAGCATCAGCGGGGCTAAAGACCAGTAAAATCCGGGCGTGGCGCTGCGTTTTCGAGAGTTCCAGCCAGGGGACCGTGAAGCGGTCTGGGCGATTTGGCAGGACGCCTTCGTGGGGGACCACGCCGAGCTTCGGGAGGACTGGTTCGAGCACCCCGAGGCGACGCTGCTGGTCTGGGAAGACGAGGGCCGCATCCTGGGGACGGTGCGGGTCCATCGGTTCGGCGCGACTCGGCTGGGCGTCGTAATCCCGTGCGGCGGCCTGGCGGTGGTTGCCGTGGACGTGGCGCACCGGCGAGGCGGACTGGGCCATCGGATCCTGGAGGACGCGCTCGCCTGGATGCGGGCCGAGGGCACGCCGTTGTCCTCGCTCTACGCCTTCCGCGAGGGGTGGTACCGCCGCCTCGGTTACGAAGTCTCCGGCGTTCGTTGGAGGATCTCGGCGCCTACTCACCGGCTTCCGGATACCGGCGCCGAGCTACCGATCCGCACTATAGCGGCGGAAGACTGGCGGCAGATCCAACCCGTTCACGAGGCGTTCTGTCGGAGGTACTCCGGAATGAACCCTCGTAGCGAGGCTCGTTGGATGCGGGTGTTGAAACCTGGCGGTAAGGAAAACACCATCCTTCTTGCCGGAGATCCGGCGGAGGCGTACGCAGTGATGCGCCTCGCCGGCGAGGAGGCGGCCGAGCAGCCGATCGCGGAGGTGGCGTGGTCATCGCCTCATGGGTACGCAGCGCTCCTTGCGATCCTCAAGCAGGTGGGTATCAATCATCGCCGCCTGCTCTGGTACGAGCCCGGCGACTCTCCATTCCTCGCCTCCAACCTGGACTCGGAGGTCTCCGCCGAGCTGGCTCGCCCCCTCATGTTCCGCCTGACCGATGTCCCGTCCGCGCTTCGCTATCTGAAGCCTGCGGGCAAGGGAAGCGTGACCCTTGAGGTCGAGGACGAGCTGATACCCGAGAACCGAGGGCCGTTCCGGATCGAATGGAGCGACGGCGTAGTTTCGGTGAGCGCGACCGAAGAGGCAGCGGTCCGAGCGCCGATCGGAGCATTTACGCAGGCGTTCCTCGGTCATCCTTGTTTCGCCGACCTCGTCACGCACGGACGGATCGCGGTTCAGACCGAGGAAGAGCTCGCCGCGATGAACGACCTGCTTCCGCCGTGCCCTGTTTACTGCATGGAGTTCTTCTAAAATAAGGGCGTGAAACTCTCGGACGAGTTTCTGGCGCGGTTCCTCGTCAGCATGCTGGTCATGTTCTTCGCCGGTGTGTTCTTCGTCGTGATTGGCGCAATGCCGATCTTCGGGATTCCTTCGCTGATCGCCGCCGGGAGCACACTCGTTCTCTTGAGCGTGCTCGGTGGGATCGCCGGCTTGGCTCTTGGCTTTACCCGCGTTATGCGCCCGCCAACTCCAACCAAGCGGGGAGTCCGAACGAGAATCCCGGCCAAGATCTACTACAAGTACCGAACTGACGACGGAATCATGATTACGGACGAGGACGAGCCGGAAGGACAAGAACGGTTCTTCGTCGTGCTGATGACGAAGATGCGCCGCCGTTTGGAGGTCGAGACGGCAGGCCCCGTCTACCAGCGGTGCCCGGAAGGGATGTGGGGTTGGGCATGGGTGGAGGGTGATTGGATGGGTCGCTTCGACCCGGATGCAAACCTTCATCGCCAGATGGAGGATTAGCCGCCAGCCAAGCCGTCCGGTAAAGTACGAGCGATGCCGAAGAGAGTGCTGATTACTGGTGCTTCCCGCGGGATTGGCGCTGCGGTTGCACGGCGCTTGGCCGAGGACGGATGGACGCCGCTGGTGCACTACCGGACCAACCGGGAGGAAGCCGAGCGGGTAGCCATGGAGACCAACGGCCTGCTTGCGCCACGAGGCTTCGACCTCGCGGATGAGCAGGAATGCCGCGCTTTGTGGGAGTGGGCGGTTCGCGACGGACGGGTGGACGCGCTCGTAAACAACGCGGGAATCTACGAACCGCTCGACTTCGACGAACCCGACGAGGAGCGGTTTACCTCCAACTTCAAGCGGATCTTCTGGACGAACTTCCGGGCGCCCCTACTTCTCTCCAGGTCTTTCGTGATGCAAGGCGAAGGGGGCGCGGTGGTGAACGTCGCCTCTCGTGTCGGTTTCAAGGGGGAGGCCGGGGCTTCCGCGTATGCCGCAGCGAAGGCGGCGCTCATCAATCTGACGCGGTCGCTCGCCGTGGAATTGGCACCGAAGGGATACCGGTTTTTCGGCATCGCGCCGGGTTGGGTGGAGACGGCGATGGCACGCCCGGGGATGGAAGAGCGCGGGCCTGAGATCCTCGCTGGCATCCCTCTCGGCCGCGTCGCATCGCCCGAGGATTGCGCCTCCGCTGTCGCCTTCCTGCTGTCGCCGGAGGCTGAGTATCTCAGCGGGGTGGTCATCGACATCAACGGCGCGAGCTACTTCCACTAACCATGACGCTTCTCCCGAACTGGAACTTCGAGCGGGGACTGAACGCCTGGGAAACCACTCCAGGCGGAGTATCCCTGGTGGACACTGGACGGAAGAGGTTCGTCATGCTCGCAGGCGTCCACCAGCCTGCAGCGATCTGTTCGGACCCGGTCGAGCTGACGCTTCGCGGAGCGTACCGACTCAGTGTCGAACGAGCGATTGCCGGCGACTGCTCCGTGCTGCTTCTCTCTCGCGATGGGGCCTACTCGATCGCGCCGGGCGAGGAATTCGTCGCGGAGTCCAGCCCGGTGCGCGTGCAGGTCACTTGTCCCGCGGGAAAACGGGTCGGCATCGCAGCCGTCCGGCTCGAGCCGGTAGGGAAGCGGCTCGAGCTATCGAACCTGCGCGATACATTGGCGTTCGTGGAACCTGGCGAGCCTTTCTGGATCCTCGCCGACGTCGAGAACACCGGTAGCGAGCCTGTCGAGTTTGCCGAGGCGACCCTGATAACGTCCTATCACGACCTGGTGGAAGAGCACAAAGAGGTAGTTCGAGTCCCCACGTTGCAACCGGGAGAGTTGCACACCGTCTCGTGGCAGATCCTGCGCCAGCAGCGGGCGAGCGCCGAGTTCGAAGTGCGCCTGGAGTATGCCGGACAGACGGTGGAGGCTGCATCAGCAACCCTGCGCCACAAACCGAGGCCGCCCGATCGTCAAACCTTGCGCAGCGTGGATGGGGGGTGGCAGTGGTTCACGGTTGCCAGTCGTGGCCTGCGCCTCACGGCTCACGAGACGGACTTCGACTATGGTCCCATCCTTCTCCACGAGGAAAAGCGGCGACTCGAACTGGGCGTGATCCACCGGATTGCGATCGTTCGCCACGAAAAGGGCGCTTTCGATCTCTGGTCGCGCCTCAAGCGGCGTACGCCTGGGGGCGTTGAATTAGCGGGCAACAATCCGTTCGCCGAATGGGAGATCGAGCTTCGTCCCGAGCATCGCCTGCACGGGATCGCGGTCCATCTCAAACTCACGGCCCGAAAGCGGATCCCGGGCGCGCGTGTCGAGCTGATGCCTCTCCAGACGCTCAAGCCCTTGCGCGGCTATGCGTCCCACTTCGAGATCGGTGAACCGGACAAGCCGATTCCGCTGGCATGGTCGCCGGTCGGGAATCAACCAGTCTACCCGCGGGTGAAAGAGTCCGCCGGACTCGTTACGCTCACGACCGAGCCGCTCCCGCTGTTGCCGGGGCGGCTCGTGCGCCTCGGGGCCGTGCTGCACCGTTACGATGCCGGCATAATACGGTCGATTTGAAGAAGGTCTCCCTCAACGAGGCGATAGAAACCGTCAGCGCTTGGGCGGCACAGGCGCAGGCCCAAGCGACGGAATCCGTGCCCTTGGACCGGGCTTGCGGTCGGGTGTTGGCTGAACCGGCGGCCGCCCAAACGGACTATCCCGCCTTCGACAACTCGGCGGTGGACGGGTACGTCATTGCCGTGGAAGCCGACGCGGCAGCTGGTACCGGGCTCAGAGTCGTCGGGGCGGTGGCGGCAGGCGCATGCCCACCGGAGCCGCTCGCCCCGGGGACCACCTACAGAATCCTCACCGGCGCGCCGGTTCCGCAAACCGCCTATGCGGTGATCATGCAGGAAGATGTAGCGCTACTCGGCTCCGACCGCATTCGGCTCGAGACCTCAGCCCGAGCGGGAGAGCACATCCGCCGAAGAGGAACGGACTTTCGCGCTGGCGACATCCTGATCACGCCCGGCACAAGGCTGAATCCTGGCCACTTGGGTTTGCTCGCTACGTTAGGCGTGCCGGAGCCCGTCGTGCGGGTTCGCCCAAAGGTGGCCATTCTCACTACCGGGGATGAGATTGTCGCGGCGAACGCCCCCGTTGCCTCGGGCAAGGTGCGAGATTCGAACGGCCCCATGCTCGCCGCGATGGTTGAGCGATTCGGTGGAGAGCCGATCGCGGTCCAACACGTGCGCGACGAGGAAGGCGCGCTTGCTGCGGCGGTAGAGGAAGGTCTCGGCGAGGCGCGCGTCGTCGTCATCACCGGTGGGGCTTCCGTGGGGGATCGCGACTACGCGCCGAAGGTGGCTTCTCGCTTTGCGGAGGTGCACTTTCATGGCGTCAGCGTAAAGCCCGGAAAACCGACGCTGTTTGCATCGGCCGGCGACCGAGCGGTGCTCGGCCTGCCGGGGAATCCGGGGGCGACCTTCGTCGGAGCGCACCTCTACCTACGCCCCATTCTCGCGGGTCTTCAACGAGAGCGATACAAACCACGATGGATCACCGTACGTTTTCGAGACGCCCACCGCGCCCGTGACCGCGACGATCTGCTTCGCGCCCGGCTCGACTGGACGACGAGCCCACCGACGGCGTTCACCGAGTTCGAGCAAGGGTCCTTCGCGCTAACGTCTCTCGCCGAGTGCGACTGCCTCGTTCGGTTTCCCGCCGGAGCCGAGCATCAGCCGGGCGATGAACGCCAAGCGTTGCTTCTCGACGACCGTTAGAGGCTATTTGGTCGCGTCTTCGCCAGCTTCCAACGCCGCCTGAGCGGCCGCCAGCCGCGCGATCGGAACGCGGAACGGAGAGCAGCTGACGTAGTCGAGACCCAACTGATGGCAGAACGCGATGGACTCCGGGTCGCCGCCGTGCTCTCCGCAGATGCCCAGCTTGATGACCGGATTGACCTCTTTCGCGCTCTCGACGCAGATTTCCATCAGACGCCCGACTCCCGCGCGATCCAGCGTCTCGAACGGGTTCACCGGCAGAATGCCCTGCTCTACGTACAGGCGAAGGAACTTCGCCTCCGCGTCGTCCCGGCTGTAGCCGAACGTCGTCTGGGTCAGATCGTTCGTACCAAAACTGAAGAAGTCCGCGTACTGGGCGATCTCGTCGGCGGTAAGTGCGGCTCTCGGCAGCTCGATCATCGTCCCGAACTTGTAGTCGACCTGGACGCCCGCTTCCTCGAGGACCTCCTTGGCGACCGCTTCCAGTTTCTCACGAACCACTCGAAGCTCGTTGACATGGCCGACCAAAGGAATCATGATCTCGGGCTTGACTTCGATGCCCCTCGACTTGATTCGGATGGCCGCTGACAGGATCGCCCGCGTCTGCATCTCCACGATGCCCGGGAAGAGGATCGAAAGGCGACAGCCGCGGAGCCCGAGCATCGGGTTCATCTCGCGCATCTCTTCGACCGCCTTGAGCATCTCCTCCTTCTCGGCGAGGACGCGCTTGAGCGCGTCGCCTCCCACGGCGTTATAGGCCTGCTGCAACTCGGTGACTTCGCGGAGCAACTCGTCGTACGACGGTAGAAACTCGTGAAGCGGCGGGTCAATCAGTCGGATGGTGATGGGCCGCCCGCCCATGGTCTCGAAGAGCGCCTCGAAGTCGCGGCGCTGAATGTCCTGGAGCTGTCGTAGGGCGGCTTCCCGCTCTTCGGGCGTGCTCGCGAGGATCATCGTTTGTACGATCGGCAGCCGATCCCTCTCGAAGAACATGTGCTCGGTCCGGCAGAGGCCAATGCCTTCGGCGCCAAACTGGATCGCCTGGGACGCGTCTCGCGGGTTGTCCGCGTTGGCGCGGACGCCGATCTTGCGGAACTCGTCCGCCCATTCCATGATCTTGGCGAAGTCGCCCCCCACGTCTGGGCTCAGCAGGGGAAGCGGGCGGTCATAGACGGCTCCAGTCGTGCCGTCTATGGTGATCGTGTCGCCCTCTCGAATGGTGCGCCCTTGCACGGAGAAACTTCTCTCACGCTCGCTGACCTGGAGGGACTCACACCCTGCGACGCAGGGAATCCCGAAGCCGCGCGCAACGACGGCGGCGTGCGACGTGCGTCCACCCCGAGCCGTTAGGATTCCCTGCGAGGCGAGCATGCCGTGAACGTCGTCCGGATTCGTCTCCGTGCGGACGAGGATCACCTTGCGTCCCTGCCTACCCAGCTCGGCGGCGGTGTCCGCGTCGAAGACCGCTTCTCCGACAGCAGCCCCGGGTGAGGCCGCCAATCCGCGTGCGATCGGCTTGATGCCATTCTTGCGGATGTAATCATCGTCCAGCCTTGGGTGTAGCAACTGATCCAGGTGCCCCGCAGTAACCCGTCGCACCGCGTCCCGCGGCTCGATCAAGCCCTCGTCCACCATGTCCACCGCGATCTTCACTGCCGCCGCGCCCGTCCGCTTGCCGACACGGCACTGAAGCATGAAGAGGCGTCCATGTTCGATCGTGAACTCGAGGTCCATCATGTCCCGGTAGTGCCGCTCGAGCCGATCCGCGACTTCCTTGAATTGGTCGTAGACTTCGGGCATCGCGGTCGCGAGCTCGCTTAGCGGGAGAGGCGTGCGAATGCCTGCGACGACGTCCTCGCCCTGAGCGTTGGGGAGGTATTCGCCGTAGAGAGTCTTCTCACCCGAAGACGGATCCCGCGTGAAGGCGACACCCGTGCCGGAGTCCTCTCCCAGGTTTCCAAACACCATCGCCTGCACGTTGACCGCCGTGCCGAGATCGTCGGGAATTCGCTCCTTCCGACGATACACGATCGCGCGTTCGTTGTTCCAGCTCTTGAAGACTGCCTCGATCGCCAGCTCCAGCTGCTCCCACGGGTCCGACGGAAAACCGCGGCCCGCGCGCTGCTGCGTGTGGGCAAGGAAGAGATTGCACACCTCTTTGAGATCCTCGGCGGTGAGGTCCGTGTCGAGATCTACCCGCCGATCCGCCTTAACGCGAGAGAGAATCTCTTCGTACTCGCTCTTTGGGATGCCCAACACGACGTCCGAGAACATCATGATAAACCGCCGGTTCGCGTCCCAGGCGAAGCGCTCGTCCTTGCTCTGACGAACAAGCCCTTGGAGCGTCTTGACGTTGAGACCCAGGTTGAGGATCGTGTCCATCATCCCGGGCATGCTGAATTTGGCGCCCGATCGAACGGAGACGAGCAGCGGATTCTCCGGGTCGCCGAACTTCCGTCCAATGTCCTTCTCGACGGCTGTCATCGCTTCGCGGACGTCGTTCATCAGGCCTTCGGGCAGCCTTCCGCCCTCTGCGTAGTACTGGCGGCAAACCTCCGTCGTAATCGTGAACCCTGGAGGGACGGGCAGACCCAGATTGGTCATTTCGGCGAGGTTCGCACCCTTGCCGCCCAACAGTTCTTTCTGGTCGGCGGAGCCTTCTTGGAAGAGTAAGACGCGTTTCTTGCTGGTCGGAGCTTCTTGAATCATAACTGTCGTGTTGACCTCCGCGGATTCGTGACGGAGGCGGAGCGCTCCGCCACGCAGTGGATGACGCAATCCTACCTAATCGGTATCCGGCGACTACCGGAAGCGCCAGATAATCGCGGCCCCTCGACTTCCCGCGTTGATGGACTTCGCCGAGTACGCCTTGGCGTGGCCGTCGGCGAACATCACATTCGCGAATCCGCTATCGTCACCGCGCTTTTGATGGCGCGCGTACACGGGCTTGAGCTGGCTGGGGGGTAGGTTGTTGAGCTCTCGCACAAGATCCCGATCGGAACAGAGCGGCACGCCCATCCGCGGGTCAACCGGGTCGTCGGGCCCGTTATAAGGGCTAAAGATATAGCCCCGGTATTTCGAGGTCACCGGACCGCCCGGCGTGTCTGCGAAGAGGGCAATCTCGGAGACGCGGTCCATTTTGCGCAAGCTGGCTGGAGTCGTGAACCCTTCGCAGCCGGAGCGATTCGGGTCGTTTTCGTCGCAGCCGCTGATCGGGTCGTAGCTCGTCGCATCCGAGTAACCGATCGTCATTTCGGCCCGTTCATCCCAGGTCTCGCCGTACTTGCCCGGCTGACTCGGGCAGGAAACAAGCTGCCGGTTCGCCACGTACGGGAAGATCTGCCCCGTCCAGAGGTGCAGGGGATCCGTGCGGGGCACGGTCCGGTTCGACCCCATCGGAAGGAAACCGTCGTGATCGTCCGTGTACATCATCGTAGCCATGCCGAGCTGCTTCATATTGCTGAGGCAGGCAATCTTCTTCGCAGCCTCTTTGGCACGGACGAAAACGGGAAACAGAATCGCTGAGAGGATCGCGATAATCGCGATGACAACGAGCAGTTCGATGAGGCTAAAGCCCCCGCCACGGTTGAGACGCATCGCCCCTATAGACGCAGAAACGCTTCCCGTTAGTTCCCGGATGCCTCTCTCGGCTGGGCAGGTCCCGACGGCGGGTCCACGTTCCGGACCTTCTTGAGCGGCACGATCAGCAGCCCTTCCGGCCCGAGGTCTTGGACCCGAACCGGCGCCTGGCGCTCGATCAGCAGGATTGCCTCTTCGGGGGAGAGCTCGACGATCGCATCCGGATTGTTCGGAGCGAGGTTGAGGTACGTGTCCTTGACATCGGGATCCAAGCGAACCTGAAATCCCGCAGATTTCAGGGCGGCAATCGCATCGAACAACGTGGCGTCACCCGTCAAGCGGACCACCGCGGGAGGTGGCGCGGGCGGCAAGGGGCGTTCGGCGACGCCGCGTTGGGCTGGATCCGTGGCCTGCGGCGTCGGCGTAGGCTCCACGGAGTTGTTCGTGGAGCCGGTAGAAGGCGACGGGAGCGGTGTGGAGGAGTCCGGCTGAGTCGCGCTGGGCGCTTTGCGCTGGTTGTGCAGCCAGCCCGTCACCTGGTATGCGCTGAAGCCCACGAGCGCCAACCCGAGGACAGCGGCGAGCGCGAGAGCGAGGCGTGCGCCGATGGGTCGCCGAGCGCTCTCGGGAACACGGAACCGCGCCATCGTCGTGGCTTGCGGTCGAGCCTGCCGCATCGCGTCAATCATGGCCCTGGTGCGGTGTAGCTCGGCGCGGTACTGCGGATAGCGGCGTTCAAACTCCGCGATCGTCGCTGGGTCGTTCGACTCCGCGGCTGCCCAAAGCAGCTCGCGGACGGATTCAGGCATCGGTACGTTTGGTGACTTACTCATGAATTTCCTCCATCTCGATCCAAATCTCTCGAAATCGCTCTCGGGCGCGGAAGAGCCTGGTCTTCGCCGCGTTGGCGGTGCAGCCGAGGACCTCGGCGATCTCCTCCAACGATTGATTCTCCCAATAGTACAGTACGAGAACCGCCCGATCCTCTTCCCGCATCCGGGTCAGCGTTTGGTACACCTGTTCTTTGAGTTCGGATACTTCCGGTACGGTGCCGCCCGGTAGCGTTTCGGCGGTTTCGAGGGGAACGGTATTTTGGCGATGGCGTTTACTCCTTCGGGCGTGCTGAATCGCCGTATTGACCGAAATCCGATAGAGCCACGTGCTGAACTGACTCTTGGCTTCGAACCTCTTTAGATTTCGCCATACCTGCACGAACGTCTCTTGAACCGCGTCGAGCGCGTCCTCATTGTTGTTCAGAATGCCTCGAGCTAAAGAAAACACCCGGCCGTAGTATTTCTCGTAGAGAGCGTCGAACGCCGAGGCGTCGCCCTCCCGAAATCGTCGGATCAGGTAAGCGTCTTCCTCGGCTCGCGGGCCGGATTGCACCGCCTCGAACGTCATCTTCTGATCTTTTCGATGCTTCAAGCCTGCCCGAGGTTACCCCTCGGCAGGTATTCTCTCGTGCCGCGGGGGCCTGTAGCTCAGTGGTTAGAGCAGGCGGCTCATAACCGCTTGGTCGCAGGTTCGAATCCTGCCGGGCCCACCAGAACCCACACACCCAGTAGTGTTGCGGTCCGTTGGAGTTGCTACCGTGGTATACTGTGAATAGAACGTGAAAGCCGTTCGCTAGGGGAGCCTCCGGCGCGAGGCTGAGAGTCCCGTAACAGGGAGACCCTTTGAACCTGATCCGGTTCGTACCGGCGTAGGGAAGCGGAACGGAGAGACCAACCGGTCTTCCGAGCCGTTTCGCTCTCTGCGAAGCGGCTTTTGCGTTTCAAAGGAGAAGACCAATGCGAAACAGACCGGATAACAAAGCGTTCACACTGATCGAACTTCTGGTGGTGATCGCGATCATCGCCATCCTGGCGGCCATTCTCTTTCCGATCTTCGCGCGGGCAAAAGAGGCGGCAAAGAAGACTCACTGCCTCAGCAATCTGCGTCAGATCGGCATGGCCGTGCGGATGTACCTCCAGGACTACGATGACACCTACCCCATCTTCTACGCGTACATGAGCAACCCGGCAGCTGGGCAGCCTGGGCACAAGGGCGTCGAGACGCTCCTCCACCCGTACATCCAAAGCGGAGGTGTGGATTCCGACGCGAACGGAGTGAAGACCTTCGCGCTGGAGCCGATCTTCAAGTGCCCGCTGGACCAAGGCGGCCCGTTCACCGACCGGGATGTGCCCACTGCGCGTAGCTACTGGCAAGCCTACGGCTCGAGCTACCGATTCACTAAGTGCATGTTCTCGGTCGTGGCGGGAGAATCCAGTAGTAACAACGTGCCGTACGACTACACGAAGATCGTGAAGGATTCCGAGGTCCAATTCCCCTCGGAGACGCGAATCGCTCGCGATGAGATGCACTACGCGTTCGATCGCGAGTACACCCCCGACGCGTGCAATCGCTACGGCTACGATTGTGATCCACCCTGGAACTTCTATCGCCGTTGGCACCACCTCGGTGGAAACTTCCTGTACGCCGACGGCCATACGAAGTTCACCGTCGGGCACGCGGGTTTCGATGAGGCGAGAGTAGACCCCGAGGGTCACCGCTCCGGCGATCCTCACCCGACGGAAGGCACCTGGTACTGGGCTTGCGACTAATCGTATAGTCCTCGCAGCGAAACCGACAAGAGCCGCCCAGGATGGCGGCTCTTGCGCTTCCTCGGAGCCTCATCGCCGCGACTTCGAACGGAACACAATGGCGAGAATCTCTGCAACGGCCTGATACAGGCTGGGCGGGATCATACTACCGACTTCGACCTCTTTGTACAGCGTTCGAGCGAGCGGAGGGTTCGGAACGATCGGAACCCGGTGCTTCTTCGCTTCGTCCCGAATGCGATCCGCCATACGATGGCGTCCTTTGGCGACAACGACCGGAGCCGCCATCTTCTTCTCATCGTACTTCAGAGCTACGGCATATTCGAGCGGGTTGGTCACGACGACGTCGGCTTTCTTCACGCTCGCCATTTGGCGCGCGCGTGCCAGAGCGCGGCGGCGTCGTGCCAGCTCGGCGCGCAACTCCGGCGAGAACTCCGTTTCCTTGAGTTCCCGCTTCAGCTCGTCCCTCGTCATCATGATCTCCTTCTCGACCTGACGGCGTTGAAATGCGTAATCGAGGATGCCGATGACGACCCAGAGCATCGCAACCTTGAGCAGAAGACTGCTCAGGAACCCGCCTACCCACGCGAGCGCGTTGAGCGGAGGCAACGTAGCTAACGCGAGCAACTCGTCCCAGTTCGACGAAAGGTCCTTCCACGCAATCCAGCCCAAGATTCCCAGCTTCGCGAGCGTCTTGGCGAGTTCGAAGAAGCTTCGCCGTGATAAAAGTCGCTTGAAACCTTCGATCGGGTTGATACGGTTGAACTTTGGAGCGAGCGGTTCGGCGCTGAGGTGGAAACCGACTTGGGCGAGGCTCGTCGCTACGCCGGCGCCCATCGCGAGGAACAGCACGGGCAGCAGTGCGATTCCCGCCGGCCCCATCGTTTTCGCCAAGTGTTCGCTGAGCGCATGGAGCGATAACGTGGTCGCCGACGGCGCGAGACCGTTTTGCATCGTTTGCAGAATTCCGTAAGCGAGCCCGCCGAACGCCAACGGAAGCCCGACCGCGAGCGCGAGGAAGACTCCCGCAGTCGTCAGATCCGTGGACTTGGCGACCGTGCCCTCGCGGCGGACCCGTTGCCGCTTTCGCGGTGTCGCTTGTTCAGTTCTTTCTTGACTGGTGTCCGGCATCTACAGTCCCATCCACGCTCGGAGAAGCGATTGCACCGACTCGAGAGATCGGTTGACGCCGACAGCCAGCGTCGGCAGCGAAAGAGACAGCGCAACGATGCCGAGAAGCATCTTGCCCGAGAGCCCAGCAATCAGGATATTGATCTGCGGAACAGCGCGCGACATGATCCCGAACGTCGCATCCACCACGAGGCTCACCGCCGTAACCGGCAAAGCGATCTGCAACGCAATGAGGGACATGTACCACAGACCGGATAGCAGCATCTGCATGGCACCAGCGCCCACCAGATCGGGTTGGACGCGGTAACCCGCCAGCATCGCTTGGATCAGCAAGTGATGACCGTCCAGGCTCAGAAACAGCAACAGAGCAAGGAAGAACTTGAATCGAGCGAGGACGCTGGTCGGAAGCGTCTGACTGGGGGCGAGGACCGACGCAAGTCCCAATCCGATGCTCAAGTCGAGGAACGAACCCGCCACCTGGGCTGCCAGCATCACCATCTGGACCAAGAAACCGAGGATGAGACCGAATGCGACCTCGCGCGCAGCGAGTGCGACGAGTTCATAGAGGTCGTGTGGCACCGGAATCTGCCCTGCAAGAGCGGGCGAGAGTGCGAGCGCAAGCCCCGCGCAGAAGAAGACCCGCACCTTCGTCGGAACGCCGGTGGAGACGAAGAGCGGCGAAACGAGCACCATCGCCGACGTTCGCAGGAACACGGCGAGCAAGGCAATCAGGAAAGCGGAGTCAAGCGTCATCCTCCGACCCGTTCGATGGCATGGAAAGATTGAGAGGCGAAGCTGACGATTTGCGTCAACATCCATCCGCCGAACAGAAACAGCGCAAGGACGACGGCGAGGATCTTCGGCACATACGTCAACGTCATCTCCTGCACCTGAGTAACCGCTTGGAAGATCGCAACGATCAAACCCGCCAACAGACTCAAACCGAGCACCGGCAAACTAATGCGTAAGGCGACGTCCATCGCCTGGCGACCGATCTCCAGAACTTCCCCTTGATTCATCGAAATCCTCCTGCAAGAGCTTGAACGATGACCGACCAGCCGTCAGCGAGCAAGAACACGAGGATTTTCGCCGGCAACGAGACGATCGCCGGAGGAAGCATCATCATGCCCATGCTCATCAGGGTGCTCGCGACAACGAGGTCAATCACGAGAAAGGGAATAAAAATGTAGAAACCGATTACGAAAGCGGTCTTGATTTCGCTGAGGATAAACGCGGGGACCAGTTCCTGCCACCGCACGTCGTCCAACGACTCATACTGAACGCCCGAAAGCTCAGCAAAGAGCGCAAGGTCCCGTTTGTACGTCTGCTTGAACATGAACTCCCGCATCGTTCCCCATGCGCGCTCCTTCGCGACGTCGAACGAGATCTCCTTCTTCATGTACGGCTGCAGCGCTTCGTCGTTGAGTTTGGTCAAAGTCGGGTTCATGACGAAGAACGTGAGGAATAAGCTCAATCCGATGAGCACCTGGTTGGGCGGAATCGTGGGCGTCCCAAGCGCCGTCCTCAGGAAGCTGAACACGATGACAATCCGCGTAAAGGCGGTCGTCATGATCAACAGCGCGGGGGCGAGGCTGAGGATCGTGAGCAGCCCCAGAATCTGAAGGCTGGTAGCGACCTCCTCAGGGTTCTCCGACTGCCCGATGTCCACGCTGATCTTCGGTACAGAGGTCTGCGCCCACGCCGCCCCTCCCACCGCCAGCGCGGCGACTACCAACAGCAGGATCAGCCATCGCCTTCTCATTGACGCAGTCTCTCCAGCCGGTCGAGCATCTCCTGGAACCTCCCCTCATTGCCGAGCGTGAAATCGTTTGTTGGCGAGTGTGCCGGGACCTCTTCTTCGCTTAATTCCGAGAGCAGACAAAACCCGTTTGCCGAAGAGCCGACGAGAAAGCGTCGCCCCTCAACTTCGAGAATGTGCACGGAGCCGGCGCCAACGGTTATGCTCCCTAAGATTCGGATTGCCGACGGATCCTGCGCCTCGGCCTTCGGTTGCCATCGGTTCAGGATCTTCGGCACGACCCACCTGACGATCAACACGACGATCGCCAGAGCCGCAAGCATCTGAATGACCGATCCAAGGTGGAGCCCGCTCGTCGCGCCGGAGAGTGGCGTGACCGGGTCGTCCTTCATCTGGGACAACAGGTCCGCGAATAGCATTCCTTCCTCCCTAAGCGGCGTCTCCGAGAGAAAGGACCCGATCTTTCGGGCTGAGGATCTCCGTTACGCGGACTCCGAAGTTGTCCTCCACGACGACGACCTCGCCCCGCGCTACGAGCCGACCGTTGACGAGTATGTCAATCGGTTCGCCCGCCGCCTTGTCAATCTCGATGATGCTACCGGCGCCCAGGTCAATCACCTCTTGCACCTTCATCGTAACCCGGCCTAGCTCGACGCTGATGGTGAGCGGCACATCGAGCAACACTTCGAGATCTGCCTTGGCCTGCTTGGTTTCCGGATGCTCTTGGGTCGGGGATGCCGTGGCGGGGAACAGCTGGGTCACGGTGTACGGGTGGATGAGCCATGTCAAAGACCCATTCACGTCGCCGCTCACGGCGAGCTGAACGCGCAGTAGTTCCGCGGTGTCGGAGAAGTTGTCGGGAAACTCAAGGCTGCCGACCGTAACCTGGAATCCAGACGGAACGATGGGCGTTCCGAGCGCTGAGGCCATGCCGTCGGCAAGCGCCGCAACGACGGCTTGCATCTTCGGCTTCACGGGTTCCAAGTCTTCAGGGTCGATCTCGATGGGCGCTTCGGCGCCGACGCTGGCGATGGCGGCAGCCAAGTCCGTCGAGAGCACGGCGAATTGAGGCGTGCCGTCGTCGAACTGAAACTGTAGGACGACTGCGTTGGACGAAAACTCGCTGAGGCAGTCGAGCGTCTTCCCATTGACGACGAGCGGGCTATGAAGGCGGACGTCGCCTCCGAGCGCTTGCGAGAGAGACTCGCTCCCTCGATCGCAAATCGTCGCTTCGATCTCCTGAATCGCCTGAATCTGTTCGGGTGTTATCGTGGTCACGAGTTCGGTTGCCTCCTTCTAACGACGCAGCGGTCCTGTCACGCTGAACTGCAACCTCTTTCCGCTGAGCAGATTGCAGAGGTACTTGGGTCGCCCACCGACGAGCATCTTGAGGCCGTCCGTCGTTCGCTGGTCCAAGCGGACGACGTCACCGGGCTTCAGTGAGATCAGTTCTCGAACGGTGAGCGTTGCAGTTCCAAGCTCAAAAGTGCACTCGACACCTGCATGTCGCAGGTGAGAGGCGAGTGTTCGGCGGGCCGCTTCGCTTTTTCGGCGTCCGGCGGTGGCCGCCCATTTCTGCATCGTAAGTTTTGAGGCAACAGGCTTGAGGATCAAATAGGGGATGCAAAGACTCATCGCCCCGCGAGACTGCCCCATCTTCACCTCGAAAAGAATGGTGACCGCAACGTCGTTCGCCGTTGCGATCTGTACAAACTGCGGATTCGTCTCGAGAGCCTCCACGACCGGGTTGAGCAGAAGGATGCTCTCCCAGGACTGTTTCACGCAGGCGAGAATTCGATCCACGATCTGGGTTACCAACGGCCGCTCCAGGTCGCTGAGGTTCTTTCGTTCGGCGCTCCGACCAGGCCCGCCGAGCATCCGATCCAACATGCTGTAGACCAGTCCCGTCTCCGCCTCGAGCAGGCTCTGACCGTTGAGGGGCGACAAGCTCAGGATCGCGAATACGCTCTGGGTAATGCTGCGGAGGTACTCCTCGTACGGCACCTGCTCGACCGAGACCAGCTCGACGTGGACGGGAGTGCGCAGGTAACCCGCGAGAGATCCGCTCATCAGCCGCGCAGCGTTGTCGTGGAGCATCGTGAGCGTGCGGAGCTGGTCCTTGTTGAGCTTGTCTGACCGGCGAAAATCGTATCGTTCAACCCTCTTGCCCTCGACGACGGAAGCTTTCGGGCCGCTGAGCGCGGTTGCGCGTTCCTGCACCGTAGAGGCAGCCAGCTCGGCCTCTACGCCGCCACCGCCTTCAGCGTCCGCGCCGGCGAGCGAGCCTAACAGAGCTTCGATTTCTTCGGGTGAAAGGTTGTCCGCCACGTTTTCGTCCTTCTATTAGGGGCTATCAGTTCTGTTATCGGCGGAACACGCGGCACTCTAAAGGGTAAGCGAGAAAAGTTCTCAAAGAGGGTGAGAGTTTGGTGCCCAGGAGAGGACTCGAACCTCCACGACCTTGCGGCCACTAGTACCTGAAACTAGCGCGTCTACCAATTCCGCCACCTGGGCAAGAGGTGCCGCATTTTACCTCACGCCGAGGGCGAAACGGATACACTCCGGTCTGTGCGCACAGGACGTTTGGTAGTCGGGATCACGGGCGCAAGCGGGGCGATCTACGCGGACCGTTTCGTCAAGGCGTGTGGGGCGCACTTCGACGAAATCCTGGCGATCGTGAGCAAGCACGCCCTCAGCGTGTTCGCCACTGAGTTGGATCGACGGGTGGAGCCTCCCCTCACGAGCCAGGCGCTGTTCGGCGAAGAGATTCCGAATCTGCGGTTCCTGGATGGCAGTGACTACTTCACCCCGCCTGCGAGTGGATCGTATCGCCATGATGGCATGGTGATCGTTCCTTGCAGCATGGGCACGGCCGGTCGGATCGCCAACGGGGTCAGCGACGATTTGATGACCCGGGCCGCCGACGTATGCCTGAAAGAGGGCCGACCGCTGATCCTCGTCGTCCGAGAGACGCCGCTGAACCTTGTCCACCTTCGGAATCTAACACGTTTGGCGGAGGCTGGGGCGGTGGTTCTGCCGGCTGCCCCCGCCTGGTACAACCGTCCTCGGACTTTGGAGGACTTGGCGGACACGATCGTCGCCCGAATCCTTCAACGTCTTGGCATCGAGCAGAAGCTCGTGCCCGAATGGGCTGAAGAGTAGGGAAGTGAGTGGAGCCGACAGCCGGATTCGAACCGGCGACCTGCTGTTTACGAAACAGCTGCTCTACCGCTGAGCTATGTCGGCTCGAGGTAGCGTAGTATACCTTTCGGCTCCGTTCTACGCTCTTGCAGCTCGGCCGAGTGCCTCGGCGACGAATTCTGGAATCTGCGTAGTCGTGTCGGCAACTCGGGCGCCTGCTGAAGTCAGAGCGTTGACCTTGCTCTCCGGACCTCCCAGGCCGCCGCTGATGATCGCCCCGGCATGTCCCATCCGCTTGCCTGGAGGCGCGGTACGCCCGCTGATGAAGGCGACAACGGGCTTGGTCATCGTCTTGATGTACTCCGCGGCCGCCTCTTCGTCCGTTCCGCCGATCTCACCGATCATCACAACGGCCTTCGTGTCAGGATCCTCTTCGAATAGGGGAAGCACGTCAAGGAATCGCGTGCCCAAGAGGGGGTCGCCTCCGATCCCCACACATGTCGTCTGTCCCAGCCCCGCACGCGTCAGGTCGTTGACGATCTCGTAGGTCAGCGTCCCGGAACGGGATACGAGACCGACTGGGCCGGGCGTGAAAATCTGCCCCGGCATGATGCCGATCTTGCACTGACCGGCGGTGATCAGTCCAGGACAGTTCGGACCTACGAGGCGCGACCGGCCGTTTTCCTTGATCCGATTCACGACGACGAGCATGTCGGCTGCGGGAATTCCTTCCGTGATGGCGCAAATGAGCGGGACACCAGCCGCTTCCGCTTCGAGGATCGCATCGGCCGCGAAGGGAGGCGGCACAAAGATGACGGAGGCATTGGCGCCGGTCCTCTCGACCGCTTCAGCTACCGAGTCGAAAACAGGGATGCCCTCGAAATCGCTCCCACCCTTGCCGGGAGTGACGCCGGCGACTACCTGCGTCCCGTAGGCCACCATCTGGCGAGTGTGGAACCCGCCCTCGCGCCCTGTGATTCCCTGAACCAGAACGCGCGTTTCCTTGTCAATCAAGATCGCCATAGTTCCTACCGGTCCTCGGGGGCCTTCATTCCGGTCTTCGCCTCCTCAGGAATCTTCGGCGCGGCTGGGCCGTCGAGCGGACCCTTGCCCTTCGCCGCTTCCTGCTGTACCGCCTCGAGAACGGTGCCGAGCGAGCCGCGCTTCGACCAGTACACGGCGATGACGATCCCAACGACTGCAGCACCGACAGCGGTGTAGCGGATCCAGTCGGGCATCGGCTTCACGAGCGTACCGGCGAGCAGCAGCGCGACCAGGTTCATGACCTTGATAAGCGGGTTCAGCGCGGGGCCAGCGGTGTCCTTGAACGGGTCGCCGACAGTATCGCAGACGACGCCCGCCTTGTGGGCTTCACTACCCTTGCCGCCGAAGTTTCCGTCTTCGATCAGCTTCTTCGCGTTGTCCCACGCGCCGCCCGAGTTGGCGAGCAGAACGGCGAGCAACTGCCCGCTCAAGATCGCTCCGGCGAGGAATCCGCCAAGGGCCTGGGCGCCAGTGATGTTCACGGAGAGACCGGCAATCTCGACCGTTTCCCCTCCGATCGCGAAGCCGAAACCGACCAGCAGCGGGAAGCAGATGGCCAAGAGGCCCGGGCCGAGAAGCTCTTTTTGGGCCGCGGCCGTCACGATGGCGACGCAAGCCCCGTAGTCCGGTTTGCTCGTTCCTTTCAAGATCCCGGGGTCGGACGCGAACTGGCGCCGCACCTCTTGGATGAGCAGGAACGCCGCCCGCCCGACCGCGTTGATGCTAAAGGCGCTGAACAGGAAGGGAACCGCGCCACCAATGAGCAATCCAAGGAAGATCTGAGGCACCTCAATCGGCAGCCCCTTGCCGACCAGATAGGCGTCCTCGATGAACGAGTGGAACAGAGCGACCGCCGCAACGACCGCTGTGGCGATGGCGAATCCCTTCGTCAGCGCCTTCGTCGTGTTGCCCGCGGCGTCCAGGCGCTGCACGGCTCGGCTGCCAGACATGGCGCCCTTCTCCGTCTTTTCCAGCTCGTGCGCGCCCGACATCTCGTAGACGCCCTGAGCGTTGTCGCTGATCGGACCGAATGTGTCCATCGCGAGGATGTAACCAGTCGTCGTCAGCAGTCCCAACCCAACGAGCGCAATGCCGTAGAAGCTCAAGATGAAGCCGCCGTAGAGCGCGGGCGGGAAGATGATCAGCGGCGTAACCAGGGCGAGAACGATCGCGAGGACCGCCCAGACGCTGCTCTCGAGCGCATAAGCGAAGCCCTGGATGATCATTGGTGCAGGACCGGCTGTGCTCGTCGAAGCGATCTCGCGTACAGGCCTCTTCTCGAACGACACGAAGTAGTCCGTCAGTTGCTCGATCAGGTACGCCATCACGATGCCGGCGATGATCGCAAGAGCGAAGAGGTACCAGGGCACGGAGCGAGTCTGCTCGGCGAGGGCACCCATCCACCCGCTTTCGACCACCGGATCAGGCTGCCCCGCGCTGAAGTCGGGAGTCTCGTAGTACTTCGTGGAGTAGGCCAACGGCTGGAGGCTCGCGAGCGCCTTGTAGCCCTCACCCGGGGGTTGGTCACCGGAAGCGGGCTTGAAGGAATCCGGAGGGAAGCTGCCCTCGACGATCCAGTACAGACCGTCGGTGTTCGGGCCGCCGTAACCGAGAGCCACGGGGAACTTCTCGAGAATCTGAACGCCCGGCATTTCCTGCTGAAGCTGGCTCTCCAGCCGCAGCTGCCAGGATTCGCTGGTCTGGGGCGGCTGGTTGCTACCCTCCGGCGCTGGAAGAGTCGTACGCTCTTTGACCAGAAGAATCGGCGAGGTGACGCCTTCCGTGATCCGGCTCAATGCGCCCGAGGGGACGCGGGAGGAGATGACCGTGAAGTTCCGCATCGGGCTGTTCCTGAGCTCTCGGATTTTCTCCACGGTAACGGGCGTGTAGTCCGGGACCTGCTGGCCTTGGCTCGATGCCTGTTCCTTCTGCAGCTGCCACTCCGACTCGAGCATGTCGTTGACGAGCTGCGTCAACTTCTCGTCGCTAATGTCGGGTTGCGCAGGAATCTCCCGAGAACCGGGATCGAGAGGGTTCGCTTTGGAACCGCGGAGGACTTTGTCAATCGCGGACAGAACCCGAAGGTCTTCAAAACTGACTTTGGTAACGTTCGATACGACCTTTCCGTTGTGGTCCACGTAGTAGCGAGTCTCGACGCCCTGCATCATGAACCACGCAAGAAGCACCGTTCCCAAGGCAGCGATCGCCGCGCTGCCCCAGAATCCAACGCGAATCGGCGTCAGAGGATCCACGTTCTCATCGTCCTTGCCCTTGACCATGAAGATGCCGAGGATGGAGGCGACGATGCCGACGCCACGGGCCATGAGGGCGAAGAGGACGAGCTTCATCCAGGTCGCTGTATCGAAAATCGTTGCCGTTGCCGCGCCCAAGACAATGGCGGCAACAAGGGTGACTTCGTAGGACTCGAAGACGTCTGCAGCCATTCCGGCGCAGTCGCCGACGTTGTCGCCTACGTTATCGGCGATGGTGGCGGCGTTGCGCGGGTCGTCTTCGGGAATGCCCGCCTCGACCTTGCCTACGAGGTCGGCTCCCACGTCGGCTGCCTTCGTGTAAATGCCGCCCCCGACGCGCATGAACAGCGCAGCGAGCGAACCACCGAAACCGAAGCCGATCAGCAGTTTCATCGCGTGTTCGCGGGCCACGAGGAAGATCACCGTTGCGCCGAGCAAGCCCATGCCGACCGTAATCAGGCCAGCCACGGCGCCGGACCGGAACGCGGTCTCAAGAGCGTCCTTGTAGGAAGTCAGCGCCGCCTTCGCCACTCGGGCATTGCCGTTGACCGCCATGACCATGCCCACAAAGCCCGCGATGTACGAAGCCGCGACACCCAGAATGAAGGAGAGAGAAAGACAGATGGAAAGCGGCACACCAAGGATCGCACCTTCATACTCCGCGCCAATCGTCAGCCACAGAACGACCGCAAGGATGACCACGAAGAAGGACATCGTGCGGACCTGCGCCCGCAGATAGGCGAGGGCGCCCTCCTTGATGGCGTCGCTGACCGACATCATCTTCTCGTTGTCCACTCTGCGGGCGAGCACCTGACGGGCGATCATCCATCCCGCCAGGATCGCCAGAATCGCCAAGCCGAGGGACACGTAAAGGTAGATCATGTCGCTCGGGGCGAACTTGAGCTGGACCTTCGCTTCAGCGCCGGCCGCCAGAGCTAAGCCCGGCGCAAACGAAGCGAGAATGATGAGCAAGAGAGCGAGGGCCTTCCTGGCCCAAGACCGATTCTGCGTCGTATCCGAATTCATGTTTTTGCAGTCTCCTCCATCCGTAGAAAACGAGCCGGCGCAGCAAGGCGTCGCGCCAGCCAGCGGGCGCATATTACCTCAGCGGGGCGAAGGGTCGCGCGATCAGGTTGGGCGAGAGGGTTCGCTCGATTCGGCGATCTTGCGCATTTCTGCCGTCGCGCCGATCTCCTCGAGTTGCGCCTTCAAGAGTTCCGCCTTTCTCCGATTGATTCCGGTCATGAGCGTTGCCGGTAATTCTTCGAGGATGTCTTTCACCTGGTTCCGCGTCAGGGCGAGCATGTGTTGGAGGGAGAGGATCAGCCCTTCTCGGTCACGCCCTGGGTCTACGAGCACGAGTTCGTAGAGGGAGCGGTCGTCCACGCGCGCGAAACCTCTCGGCGCATGGCGCATTTCACCCGTTTCCGGATCCAAGAGGGGGATCTCGTGGCCGCACTGCTCGCAAATGAGCACCGCCGTCTTGTCGGTCAGGTAGTTGACCGCGCCACAGTAACCGCAGCTGACAGCCATGACGTCCAGGATTCGCCCTTCCTTGACAGCCACACGGCGGTCGCAGTGCATGCAGGTGAAGTCACTGTCCGGTTTGGCGACGAACTCGTTGGGTTCGTGGCAGTACGGGCACTCTACGGTGTAGGAACCTTCCTTTCGGCTTGCGATGGCTCGGTACAGGGCATAGAGGAACATGAGCGGGCTTGCAGCCAAGAAGGGAACAGCGACCCACTGGAGATCAAGCCCGCCGAACCGCCAGAACGGCAGGTTCACCACGCCCCAATCGTGACCAAACCGAATGAAAAACGCCCCAACGAGCAAACAGAGGATGGAGAGGATGCCCCAAGTGATCGCATTCTCCCAGTGAACCTCGGTTACGTCCGACCTTCTTACCGGTTCCGGCATACGCTCCTCTTAAATGTTACTCGAATGGGAGGTCAACTGGAGGTTTGGGGCGCTCTTTCGGTGTAACTTCGCTCCCTCCTTTTGCGCTGACAGCTGCATCCAGAATCCCTACTATCCAGACGACTGCCAGACCTACAATGATGCTGATTCCCGTGCCGTTTAGGCCAGACGGCCCCACGCCGATCGAGAAGATGAGTACGAACCCCAGAACGGCCAGCGCCGCGTACACGATGCCCCGGACCAGTTGCCCGACGTAGACCTGCCCCAGACCAGGGAACAGCAGACCAAGAAAAGCCGCAGTTCCCGAGGATCGCGGCCCCAACGCGCCCTCCTGGCTCTCGAGCATCAGGCCGTACTGCTCGAACTCGTGCTGGTGCAGACCGAAGACGAGGTAGGCGTGCCGCCTCTCCGTTTCGACGCGACCCGGATGCGCATCAATGATCTCCTTCAGAACCTGGATCGCTTCCTGTTTGCGGCCGATTCCCACAAGAACGTCCGCGTAAGCCTCCTTGGCGTCGGGGTGGTCCGGGTACTTCTCCTTTAGCCCTTCCACGAGTTGCAAGGCTGCATCCTTTTCTCCTCGCTTTAGGTGTACTCGGGCGCGAGAGAGAGTCGAGCGAATCTCTTCGTCAATGAGCTCGTTGTTAGTCTCCATCTCCCAGCTCGATGTCCTCTCTCTGGGGAAGTTCCTGCCACAGACTCTCGAGGTCGTAGAACTGCCGCTGTTCTTCGCGCATCACGTGACATACGACGTCGCCGAAGTCAAGTAGGATCCATCCGCTTCCCCGACCCTCGATGTGATCCGGACGAGACTTGGCCTCCTTCATCTTCTCCTCGATCTTCTCAGCGATACTCCTCACGTGGACGTCCGAGTTGCCGCTGCAGACGACAAAAAAGTCGCACACAATCGTCTTCTTGCGAAGGTCCAGGACTTCAATCCTCTCGGCCTTCATCTCCTCGGCGATCTGCGCGATCCGATCGGCTTTCGTTTGGGATTCTAACGGTGTCAGGTTCATAGATAGAGACGTTCTTCCTCGATGATTTGGATCACCGAGTCGGGCACAAGGTACCGCAGGCAACGTCCCTCGCGCACGCGGGCGCGGATGTCGGTCGAGCTGACGTCCAGCAGCGGAGCAGGGAAGAACACTACGCGGTCGCGAAACTCCGCAGGGAGCGCCTGGATCGCATCCCGGGCCGGCGAGCCCGGCCGCTCGGCAACGGCCAGCCGAGCGAACTGCAGAATCGCCTGCCACTCCCGCCACGCTTGGAACTCCGCCAGTGCATCGGAGCCGAGGATCAAAGCCAGCTCGTTTCCCGCGTAGGCCCGGAGGGTGTCAATCGTGTAGCTGGGTCCGTCGCGACCAAGTTCCGTGTCGCCCGCCCGAAGACCCGGTATCCCGTCCACGGCCGCCCTCGTCATCCGCAGGCGAGTCTCGGCGCTCGCAGCGGACTGTCCTACCTTGAACGGGGAGACTCGCGCGACTTCCAGCACCACTTCGTCGAGGCCGAGGTGCTCCCGTGCTTCAATCGCCAGCCGAACGTGCCCGACGTGGATCGGGTCGAACGAACCGCCCAGGATGCCCAGCCTCATTCGTCCTCTCGATACTCGAACTCAAACGGGCCGACAACCACGGTGTCACCCTCATGCGCTCCCGCGGACTTGAGCGCGTCAAACAACCCGACTCTTTCCAGTCGTCGCTGCAGAATGGAGACGGCTTCGTCGTTCTCTAAGTCGAAACGGCGAATCAAGTCCTCGATCTCCCGCCCCCGAACTCGGTAGACGCCTTCCTCGACGAGGACCTCGAAGCGTTCTTTCTCCGCCTCCGCAGGTTGCTCTCCGATCGTTTCTTCCACAATCGGCTTCGGCCGGGGAATCTCTTTCAGAACCTGCGCGATTCTCCTCAGAAGCGGTTGCACGCCTGCGCCCGTAACGGCTGAGATGGCGAAGCACTCTGCGCCGAACTCTTCTGCCAAGTCGGCTGCCTTGGCTTGTGCTTCTTCTTCGGGCAAGAGATCGCACTTCGAGAGGACGATGATCCGCGGTCTGTCGGCAAGTTCTTTCGAGTATGCCTCCAATTCCCTCTGGATGGCGCGGAGATTCTCCTCGGGCTTCGATCCGTCGAGAGGTTGCGCCTCCACGACGTGCAAGAGCAGCCGAGTGCGGCTGATATGTTTTAAGAATCGGATCCCAAGCCCCTTGCCCTCGGCAGCCCCTTCGATGAGCCCAGGCAAGTCCGCCATCACGAAGGATTCCTCCCCAACCCGGACGAGCCCCAGGTGGGGAACGAGCGTCGTGAACGGGTAGTCGGCGATCTCCGGTCTCGCCGCCGAGACGGCGCTGAGCAGCGTAGACTTGCCGGCGTTTGGTTTGCCGACGAGCCCCACGTCCGCCAGCAGTCGCAGCTCCAGGCGAATCGTGCGATTTTCGCCCGGTTCCCCTTTTTCCGCGAACGTTGGAGCTTGGCGCACGCTCGTCGTAAAATGGAGGTTGCCTCTGCCGCCTTGGCCGCCGCGCGCCACAACGACGCGCTGGCCGTCCTCAACCAAGTCTGCCAGCACCTCCCCGGTCTCGGCGTCCCGGACGATCGTGCCGACCGGCACTCGAAGCTCGACGGAGTCACCGTCCTTCCCGTGTTTCTTGGCGCTCCCTCCGGGCCCGCCGTCTTCGGCACGGTATCGACTCTTGAATCGGTAATCGAGAAGCGTGTTCATGCCGGCGTCGGCAACGAGAACGACATCGCCGCCGCGGCCGCCGTCGCCTCCGTCCGGTCCTCCGCGCGGCACGTGTTTCTCGCGCCGAAAGGTGGCGGCTCCATCGCCGCCTCGTCCCGCGGTAACTACGATCTGAATCTCGTCAACAAACACGCCTTTCCTCTTGAGGATACCGGCTTGACCTATCGCCGACGGGAGGTGTGAGCCGAAGATTCGGGTAGACAGGCGACACCGTGGGAACCTACGACTGGGCGCTGTTCGCCATGGCGGTCGGTCTCGCGCTCGGGTGGACCTTTTTCAACGCGCGGCACCGGCGCGATCCGGCGTACCGGGAGAGAATCCATGCGTCCGTCCAGAAGTTCTCCGACTTCACAAGACGAAAGCTCCTGCGCCTGCTCTATCCCCAGTCCTTCGTGGATCGTTGGAACCATGCGACGGTCATCGCAGGTTGCTGCTGCATCATTCTAACGCCCGTCCTGTTGCTCGGCATCCTCCTTGGGCTATTCGTCTGGTGGAAGGCCGTCCTACTCACTGTCGCAGGCACGCTCGTGGGGGCGTGGACGGGCGAAGCGGCCTTCAACCGATGACGGTCTCGAGCCGAGCGGTCAGCTGCGACCACGTGTCCTGGGGGACTTCGTGCGCGCGGACCGCGGGCGCAAGACCCACCTCTTCCAGAGCCCGCCGCACTCTCTCCGGGGCATAGTTTGCGGCGGTCAGGTTGTTGAAGAGCGTCTTGCGAGGGTAGGCAAACCCTGCCCGAACGACCTTGGCAAACTCAGGCGGCACCGACCGACCCTTGCTCTCAAACCGAAGCACGCGACTCGAAACCTGCGGAGGAGGCCAAAAGGCCCCCGGACTTGCGTCGGTTACTCTTTCGATTTGGAACGAATGCTGGAGCAGCACGGAGATGGCGCCCCGCTCCCGGCTCCCGGGTTCGGCAGCGATCCGAATCGCAACCTCCGACTGCATCATCAAGACGGCTCGATCGAGCAGGTGCGCGTACCGCCAGAGCGCCTCGAGAACGAAACCCGTAATCGAGTAGGGAAGGTTGCTGACGAGGGCGCGCGGGCTTGGGAGCGTCGCCAAGAGCGCGCCGTAGTCGAGCCGTGCTGCGTCAGCCAAGACGAACTGGGCGGAGGGGGCTGAAACCGAGAGCGCCGATTCGGCCCGACGGTCTACGTCCACGGCAACGACCTCGCCGATCCTAACAAGCTCCCGCGTAAGGATGCCCGGGCCAGGCCCGATTTCCAGGAATCCCGCGCAGCCCTCGCAGGCCTCGACGATGCGGTCGCGCACTCGTTCGGAGATCAGGAAGTGCTGGTCCGGTTGGTCGGGCGAGGGCAGAAAACCGATCTCTTCGATGAAGCGGCGGAGTTCGCCTCCGGACATCAGCGCAAGATGTGAACTTTCACTTGCCTGCGCCCGAACTGAAGCGCTTCGGAGTGTGAGTTGAAGCAAAGGTCAATGCGCTTCCCCTTGACGGCTCCGCCGGTGTCAGCGGCAATCGCCAAGCCGTACCCTTCGACGTACACGATGGAATTCAGCGGGATGACGGAGGGGTCTACGGCAACGACGCCTCGCCTCGCCTGGGTACCCATCGCGGTCTTACCGGTTCCCGTGCCACAGATCGAGCAGGGACAATAGGCCGTAGCCTCCATCGTGAAGACCTCGGAGCGCGTGTAACCGCGGGTCATCTGCGCGTTGCGCGAACCGTATCGAATGATCGCGGGCTGCGGTTCGACGCGCGTCTCCCAGAGCACAGCCTTCCCGATGACCTTGCCATCTACGACCGTGTACTGGACCATCCGCTTAATTTCGCCGTCTACGCCGTCCTGAACCTTTTCCGCTCTACCAGGGGGGAGCGTGCGCGACGGCACGAACTTGACTTCATAGCGGAGCGGCTCGGACTCCAGCTTGCTGACGTATTCGGCCGGATCCATCCGACCGACCGCGAAGCCCAGCCCCACGGCAAGGAGGCATGCGCCGCCGACGACCCATCTGAGAAGGCTCATAGAGCGAAGCGGCCGTTATTCGGCCAAGCGGCGTTCGCGGAAGCCGGGCAGTCTGCGGCCCTTGTAGAAACCGTCGGGAGTGGCCGTGTGCGGCAAAACGAACGGCTCTCCGCCCTGCTGGCGGTTGAGCACGAGAGTCGGCATCTCCGTCTTGAAATTGCTTGCCCGTCGCTTGGCGCTCCTCGCGCGCGAGTGTTTGCGTTTTGGATTCGGCATTACTTCTTCTCCCTGTGTAGCGTGTGCTTCCGAAGGAACCGGTTGTACTTCATCAACTCCAGCCGTTCCTTCGTGTTCTGCTTGTTCTTGGTCGTTGTGTAGAACGACCGCCCATCCTCCGTGCAGACGAGACGAATGATCTCGCGATTTTCTCCTTTCTTCGCCATTACTTCTGCACCTCCTTCCCATACCGGCGCAAGAACTTCTCGACGCGACCGGCGCTGTCAACGAGTTTCTGCTTACCCGTGTAGAACGGGTGGCAGTTCGAACAGATGTCAACGTGCATCTCCGGCGTCGTGGAAAGGATCACGGTCACCGGCTTATCGGGCGTGCAGGCGCAGTACACCTTGCACGGCACATAGTTCGGGTGAATGCCAGGCTTCATAACGGTTGTCCTTCTCGAATGATGGGAGAGGATACCCCACCGGATTTGAATCGCGCAAGCGGTCCACGCGTCCACCCCGTATTTTGAAGAGGTTGCGAGGCCCACTTGACAAATCGCGTGCCCGATACGGGTATAGTATCCCTACGCCTGCCGAGTCACGAGCGCTCCCGAATCCGTCTATAATAAGGGTGGAGCCTCGGTCGTTCAGGCTCGCCTATCCCACGGATTCCTGGCGGTTAGGCTTTCCATAGGTGACTTTATGCACTTCCGCAAACCCTCAGCATCGAGCGAGGAGACCCGTACGCGACGCAGATCCAAGCGAACCAGGGCTCCCAAGGAACGCGAACTGACGCAGCAAGAACTGGAGATGATTCCGGAAATCGGCTACGCCCACTTCGCGGAGATGACCGACGCGGAGCTTCTCAAGGCTGCGAAGAAGCTCAAGATTCCCGTGGACGGGCTCCGGCGGTCGCAAGTCGAGGAACTCTGCTTGATCGAAACGAACAAGGAGTTCGGCGCCGAGTACCGGTCCGGCGTTCTGGAGCTGATGTCCGATGGATGGGGCTTCCTCCGGAGTGAGACGTACCGCCCCTCGCAAGACGATATCTACGTTAGCCAGTCCCAGGTCCGCAAGTTCAAGCTTCGTCCGGGGGACGTCGTCTTTGGGCAGGTGCGCCCCCCGAAAGAGGGTGAAAAATACGCCGGGCTGCTGCGTGTGGAATCGGTCAACGGTTTCGCCGCCGAGTCCGACAAGATCCAATACAGGCCGGAGTTCGACAAACTCACGCCCATCTTCCCGGACGAGCGTCTCCGGATGGAGACCACGCCCGAGAACATCGCCGCACGCATCATTGATCTGATCTGCCCCATCGGGAAGGGGCAGCGAGGACTCATCGTTTCGCCGCCCAAAGCAGGGAAGACCAGCCTGCTGAAGACCATCGCCAAGAGCATCGAGACGAATCATCCGGAGTGCATCCTGATGGTCCTGCTGGTGGACGAGAGGCCGGAGGAGGTGACCGACATGCGGCGGTCCGTGCGAGGGCAGGTCATCAGCAGCACCTTCGACGAACCGCCTGAGAATCACATGCGTGTCTCCGAGCTTTGCTTGGAGCAGGCGCGCCGACTGGTGGAAGTGGGGAATGACGTCGTCGTCCTGCTTGATTCCATCACCCGCATGGCTCGCGCGAGCAACCTCACGGTGAATCCGAGCGGCCGAACGCTCTCCGGCGGGTTGGACCCGTCCGCAATGTATCGCCCACGGAGGTTCTTCGGCTCCGCCAGAAACATCGAGGAAGGGGGTAGCCTAACCATCATCGCAACGGCTCTCATCGACACGGGCAGCAAAATGGACGACGCCATCTTTGAAGAGTTCAAGGGTACGGGCAACATGGAGCTCGTCCTCGACCGGGAGCTGGCCGAGAGACGGATCTGGCCCGCAATCGACGTGAAGCGAAGCTCCACTCGCGCCGAAGAGAAACTGTTCGATGCCGACGATTTGGAGGCCGTATACCAACTGCATCGCCTGCTCGCAAATCAGGAACTGAGCTACGAGGCGACGGAGTCCCTCATTAAGCTGTTGAAACGGACGAAGTCGAACGCGGAGTTCCTGGCGAGCGTCGTGCAGAAGACTCGGAGTGTGGCAACGTGAGCGAAAGACCTGACTTCTTCGAAGAAGACGACGACGATCTGGACATCCCACCTTCATTCTTCCCGGACGAGATCGCGCACGGGTCAGGCGTGCCGGTCGCTGTGGTCGTGAAGGGCGTGCAGGGAGTCGAGTACACGACCCAAGACAACCGCTCGGTCGTCGAGCGTTGTGTCGTGCTGGAGGACCAAGAGGGGAGAACCCTTCGCCTGGTCATCGGCCCCTTCGAAAGCCTGTCCATCGGGTTTGCGTTGGAAGGAGCGAAGCCCGACCGGCCCCTCACTCATGACCTGATGAAGAACATCCTTGAACGGATGGGCGCCGAAGTGGATCGCGTCGTGATTGACGACCTCTGGAACAACACGTACTACGCCAAACTTTACATCACCCAAGGAGACAAGGAGTACGAGATCGATGCCCGCCCGAGCGACGCGATCGCTCTCGTACTCCGGTTCCATCCCGATCGTCCACGGATCTACGTCCTGGAATCCGTGTTCGAAGCCGCCGGGGAACGGGAGGACGGAGAATTCTGAAGGGACGGCCTTCAGGTAGCATACGAAGCCCCCGACGGGGTACGATTGGAGACGTAAATGGCAACACGAATCTTGGTTTGTGACGACGAACGAAGCATCGTCCGGTTGATTCAGGTCAACTTGGAGCGTCAGGGCTGGGAAGTCATCACCGCCTATGACGGCAAGGAAGGGCTGGAGAAGATCCTCAAAGAGAAGCCGGACGTCGTGGTTCTCGATGTCATGATGCCGTACATGGACGGCTTCGAAGTGCTGAAGAACCTCCGCCGGGAACCCGATACTCAGAACATCCCGGTCGTCATGCTCACGGCGAAAGCGCAGGACAAGGACGTTTTTGAAGGGTATCACTACGGTGCGGATGTGTACCTCACTAAGCCGTTCAACCCAATGGAGCTGGTGACGTTCATCAAGCGCATCCTCCAGTCCGGCGGGGACGACGGGTCGAAACGATACGAGATTTGAGTCTCTCTCCCGAACCGGCTCGCCTCGGCAAACGTAGGGAGAAGAGGGAACAGCAAAACGGTATGGCAAAACTGACCGATTGGAAGAGCTTGGTCGCACTTGCGCTTGCCGCGAGTGGCGTCGCCTTTGCAGCCGTGGTCCTCGTACGAAAAATGCGGGAGGATGGAAAAGGCGTGGAAGGCATGATTGACGACGCCATTGACTTCTGCAAGGACAAGAGCGACGAGCTTCAAAAGCTGATCGAAGAAGCCGAGCCGGCGACATAACCTTCCGGCGTCCACCCGGCCGCCGCGAAACCATCCCTTGCGGGCGGGGTATGCCCCCCGTTATTTTGTGAGGATTAAAAAACCCTTGAAAACGACTTGACATCTTGGAGCCGGGGGGGTATACAAACATTAGAGAGGCGTGCTTATGAGCATGCGACAACGTACATGTGCACGCAGAGGACAGTGGCTTGCTCGGTTGCTGCCGTGGTTCTTCTTGTTAGGCGGCGCGTTCACCGTGGGTCGCTACGCCCCGTATCTCTCTGCCCTGGCTGGGGGGTCGGACGCTGACATCAAGCGGAACGTTGAGGTTGTCCATCCCTGGCGGGAGGATCTCGTCGGTGCGCACGTGCGGCTCCCGAGCAAGGACTTTTGGGGGAAGTCGATACCGGGCAACCGGCCGGTCTTCGTCGTAACAATCTCATGCACGAGTTGTGGGGATCCCGCGAGCCTCGTCAAGCAGTTGCATCAGAGCCGCCTCCGACCGGTGGTCGTCGTTTCGGAAGCGTTTACTCCGGAGTACGCCCAGGCGTTGCGAAGCGCCGACGGTATCGTGGCGATCGAAACGCGCGCAGGCGACGCAGTGGTGCCCGATCCAATGCTAAGGCACGCACCCCAGGTCGCCTTAGTTGACGCCCAAGGCAAGATCACCGCCGTCCCGAATTCCGATACGCCTCTCGAGCTGTTCCTGCGATTAGGAGGCAAACAGGAATGAAGCGAATCGAACGAATCCGTGCCCTCACCATGGTGGAAGCGCTCGTCATCCTCGCGATCATCGCGATGCTTACGGCGCTCGTCTATCCGGTTTTCGGAAACTTGAAGCGGAAGATGAAGGTCTTCACCTCGATGCGGCAACTTCGTGACATTCACGTCGGCGTTGAGTTGTACCGCAACGAGTACGGTGGGGTGGACGTGTTCCACTCCTACCGGTCATTCTACACGCTGGCGATCCCGCTACCGGAGGAGACGCTGCCGTTCAACCCTCACCTGCCGGGCATTGACCACCGTTCGAACACGTGGGTCAGCCCTTGCGGCAACCGGAATCCTCTCCTCGCCAATCGTGACCTAACCGTGTTCGCTGGCTTTCATGGTTGGTTCCAGTACGTGGCTTTGCTGTACGACCCGCGGATGATCGACAGTCCTTATAATGATTTGCGCGATCTTTATGGGAACTACATTCCTCGGTACCGTTCCAACATCGTCCTGGTGGTTGACACCAACTGCAACCCTCAGGGCACAAAGATGGCGGCTCCATTGACGAAAAAGCGGGGAATCGCGCTCCTGCTGTCGGGTCAGGTCATGGACAAGTTTGCAACCGGCGATGCCACGCGGCTGGAGTGGTACTCCGAACCACCTGACTGAGGTTTTCGAATCCTGAACCAACTAAAAACCGTACAAGGAGGACAACCACGGAAACAACAAGGGAAACGTTCAAGAAGGCTCTTGTCGGCCTCTTGGTGCCAGTATTCGTGGCGCTTGGGTACCTGACAAGTGTCTCTCAGGGCATCCCGCCGCAGTCGCCGTGCGGGACGCTGCCGGGTGTGGAGCACCAATGCTCGACCGCACTCGGAAGGTGCAACACCCACCGCATCTGCGAACAAAAGGGCAGTCTCGGGGTGATGTGGCAGACCGACTGCTGCTATTACGACGCGCGAGCCGGATGTATCCGAGTGCGAGGGGGCTGGGAGTGCTGTCCGCTCGACCCGCCGTCTTGGAAAGCAATCTGCAAGGCAGACCCCCCGGACGTCAATAGAGTGTGCCGCGGGACGAGGTGTGAAATCCCGTAGGAGGTAGGCGATGCGTCGCTCAATCGCAGTGGCCGGTGTCGTTGTCTTCGTCCTCTTCGCGTCCGTCATGGCGTACCGCCATTTGTTTCCTCCCGTGACGCTCGAAGAAGCGGCGCGCACGTGTATGGACGCGCTCGAGCGAGGCGACGTCTCTACGCTCATGCGCTACGTGACCGACGAGGAGAGGGAGGCGATCGGGCTGGACGCCTCGAAGCTGGATGCTTTCCTCCGGCGCTTCTATCAGCACCAGATGCAAGGGTTTGAACGGAGCGGGGAAGACGAGTCCGACTTTTATGAATCCTCCCTGACGCTCTACCTCTTCCGGACGTACGTCCACCCGGACGGCAGAAAGGTAGTGACCGGGCTTGCGGTCGCGGCCTCGGAAGACGGGCCCAAGTTGGAGCACCTGACCCAGGACATCCTGTTCGCTGGCCTTCAGGCTGACTGGTCGCGCAATCCGGAGGAACGTCCACCGGCGGTCCCTCACCTCGTTGCGTCGTACGAACCGATGAAGGACGCCCTGACTTTGTTGGAGGCGCTACCCCTTCAGGGGTGTGGCTTATTGGAGCGCGAAACCGGCACGGTGCGCTTGAGACCCTGGCGCGAGCTGCTCGAGAGTATGGAGCGCGGGCAGACCTGGCTCGCGCAGAACCAACCGGAAGAGTAGAGCGGTTCGAGCGCGTCGTTACCGGTACGGGCGGTAGAGAATGCTGTTGTCCGCAGGATTCACGATGAGGGTGCCTTCGGGGATCAGCCAGCGGCTTCCGGTCGGCGTCCCGCTCGACGCGCCGCCGAACAGCCCCAGCGTGCTCATCTCCGGGTAGGTCGGACTCTCCCCTCGCAGCAGCATGGCAACGACCCACGGATCGGCGTGCCGTACCTCCAATCGGTACCAACCGCCCGGCTGAACGCTCGCGTCGCCAAACTGCGAAAGCTGCGCCAGCAAGAGACCGTGGATTACCAATCCGAGCGCAGAAAGGAACATGACTCTCACTGTTCCGACGTCTCAAAACCGTCTGTGGTTTCGTTGAAGCCCGACCCTCATATTAATCAGGTATCTTGGAAACATGACCACCGATACAATTCTGGTAGTCGGCGCCGTCGTACTGGCCGCGCTCGCCGTGGTGCTGCTGGTCCGAGGAATTCTCGTTTCTACGATCGGAAACCTGGTTTCTCGGGTCGAGCGTGTCGAGCAAGACGCCAGGGAGGGCAGGGAAGCGGTGACCCGTATGCAAGCCGAAATTGCTCAAGCAGGCGCGCTCGTCCAAGCGATGCACTCCTCGGCCGAAGCGGTGCGCCAGGAAGTGCAGGAGACCGCAAAGGGTTTGGCGTCCCTGCGCCAACTCGCCGAGGACCAAGTGAGGACGGATGCGCGGAACGCGGAGGCCCTCCGCCGGCTCGAGGCGCTGATCGCCGGCTCGGGCGCGAAGGGGATGGCGGGAGAGAACTTGGTCGAGGCAGTCTTCCGCCAACTCCCGCCCGAATGGCAAGCTCGCAACGTGCGAATAGAAGGTGCAGTCGTGGAGTTCGCCCTCCGCCTGCCCAATGACCAGGTCGTCCCGATTGATAGCAAATGGCCCGCGACGCGGGCGTTGGACGAGCTGATCGAAGAAACAGATCCGGCCCGGCGAGAGACCCTCGTCAAGGAGATCAGGAAAGCCGTGAAGGATAAACTCCAGGAGGTCCGGAAGTACATCCATCCGGAGCGAACCTGGGGCTTTGCGATCGCGGTCGTTCCGGATGCGGTGTTCGAGCTTGCAGCGCGGGAGCAGGTCGAGGCGCTGTCGCAGAACGTCGTGCTCGTCAGCTACAGCGGCCTCGTACCGTACCTCCTGCTGATCGTGCAAACCGTGCTCCGCAGCGGAGTGCAGATTGACGTGGCGAAACTCTCCTCCGCGATCGACCAGGTGAGGGAAGCGTTGACTGCGGTGGAGGAAGAGTTGGACGGTCGCTTTTCGCGGGCGCTTACCATGCTCCAAAACATGCGCGATGAGACGCGCCAGCGGCTTAGAAAGGCAACGACGGCGCTCTCAACCGTTGCGACAAGAACCGCTCTACCGGAGAACGAACAGCCGGAACTGCCGGAATAGGCGAGGAAGGACCTGGAGGCGCCGGGCGGAATCGAACCGCCGAATGAGGGTTTTGCAGACCCTTCCCTTAGCCACTTGGGTACGGCGCCGTCCAAAGAGAATTCTACCCGAGCGGTGCCCAGGTTTCAAAGACCCCTGACATCTCAGGATTTCTATGGTATCATTCTTCCAACGCAGCGTCGTCCGTTGCGTGGGAAGGGGAAACCATGGCAGAGGAGAACTTGCAGGACCTAATCATGGAGCTGCGTCAAGAGATCCACCGCCTCAACGGGGATCTCGAGAAGTGGCGCGACCGAATCATTGACCTCGTCGACTCGTACGACGCGATCCTCAAGAAGCCGGAGCTCGCAAGCGAGTATCGCCAAGCTTTCAACAAGGTGCGGAGCGATCTGGTTCGCACCGTGAAAGCGTTGGGCTTGGACGTGATCGATGCCAAGCCGGGTGAGCCGTTCGACGAGGCTCTGCACAAGATTGAGGACGAAAACCGAGCTCCGGGCGCCGACCCGAGCCTCGTTCACTCGGTCGTTCGAGCAGGGTATCGGGTCGGGTCGGAGGTGATCCGCCCGTGTGAGGTCGTTGTGGGTTACGTGCCGGCGCCCGAGCCCGCAGCTGTGAGCTCGGGGGCGACGGAGCAACCTGTGCCACCTCAGCCGGCGCGCCAGCCAAAGCGCACTTACAGTACGGGTTCCCCCGCGCTCTTCGAACAGCTGCAGAGAGCCGCCGAACGAAACAAAACACAAGGTGGTGACAAGGAGAGATACGCATGAGCATCGCCATCGGGATTGACTTGGGTACTTCGACTTCGGAAATTACCGCCGTAATCGACGGGAAGCCTACGCCGATCCGCGATCCGAACTCCAAGACGCCAGTCGTTCCATCCATCGTTGCCGTCAACAACAAGGGCGACCTCTTGGTCGGAAGCGACGCCAAGAAGTGGGTGGATCGCCCGGGAATGGGAGTTCGAGAGGTCAAGCGGTTCATGGGCGAGGACAAGGTGATCACTCTTGGCGGAAAGGAGTACCGGCCTGAAGAGATCTCGGCCCTTATTTTGCGAAAGCTGAAACAGAACGCGGAGATCGCCCTCGGCCAACCGGTCGAACAGGCCGTGATCACTGTGCCTGCGAACTTCTCGGACGCCGCGCGGACTGCGACCATCGCGGCAGCGGAAATCGCAGGTCTCGAGGTTCTCAGGCTGATCAACGAACCGACCGCAGCGTCCATCGCATACGGCGTCGACAACGTCCAGAAGGAGGAATACGTCCTCGTCTACGACTTCGGCGGCGGTACGCTTGACATCACCGTGCTCGAGATGATGGAGGGGGTCCTCGACGTGAGGGCGAGCGACGGCGAGCGCCATCTTGGGGGTAAGGACCTCGACGACGCGCTCACGGACCTGGTGCTGCGCAAGTGGAGCCAATCCATCGGCTCGTCGGTGAGCCTCGGTGAGGAGGATCGCATTCGTCTCAAGGCTGCGATCGAAGAGGCGAAGAAGGAGCTCTCGGCGGCAAGTTCGACTTCGATCTTCATCGAGAATTTCACCGTCCTGAACGGGATTCCCCACGACCTCGAGGTTGACGTGACTCGGCCGGAGTTCGATGCAGCGATTGCGCCGCTCTTGGATCGCTCTTCGCAGTGCGTCCTGCGCGCGCTGGAGGCTGCGAAGCTCAGCAAGGAGCAGATCCAACGCGTAATTCTCGTGGGCGGCACGACCTACGTGCCCGCCGTTCGGGAGCGCCTCCAAGAGGTCCTCGGGAAGGAGGTGTCGCTGGGAAACGTGGATCCGGATCTCGCCGTGTCCCAGGGCGCCGCACTGATGGCGCAGATCTTAGACGGGCGGCCCGAAGAGGTCAAGGGGATCACGGTTTCGGATGTCTCTCGCTTCGGCCTTGGCATCGAAGTGCTGACAATGGTGGGGAATCAGGTCATGCTCGTCTATGAGCCTCTGATTCATCCGAACCAGAAGATTCCTTTCGCGGTGAAGAAACAGTATAGCCTTGTGCACCCGGACCAACGCGAAGTGGAGATTCGAGTCTTGCAGGACCCCACCGGCAAGGCTCAGATTCCGGAAGAAGCCGTGGACATCGGGATCAAGGGCGCGATTACCGACATCCCGCCGGCGTTGTACGGTACTCCGCACCCGATCGAAATCAGCTTCACCTACAACACGAATGGTCAGGTGGTGTTGCGTGCAGAGATCCCCGGGATCGGGAAATCCTGTGAGATCCGCTACGACCACTCCGGCAAGCGAATGAGCCAGGAGCAGATCGAACAGTCGAAAGCCCGGATCGAACAGGCATTTCAAGGATCACCGATCTATGGAGAGTTTTCGGATCTCATCCGAAGGGCCGAGAACGCGCTGGAAAAGGCTGCAGGAAAGGAGATCGAAGGGGAGCTGCGCTCAGCGTTGCTGGCGCTCAAGCAAGCCGTGAAGAGCAACGACCGCTCGGCGGCGAAGGAGGCGGAGGAGGCGCTCCTCGACGTGCTCTTCCGCCTGGAAATCGGAAGTTAGCCGTTGAACCAAACTGATTACTACGCCGTACTTGACGTCTCGGAACAAGCGACCGCAGACGAAATCAAGCGTGCGTACTTCCGCAAAGTCCGCGAGCACAGCCCTGAAGAGGACCCGACAGGGTTCCAGCTCGTGCGAACCGCCTACGAGACGCTCTCAGATCCCCAAAAGCGCTCCGACTACGATGCCACCCGGGCGTTTGGCGGACAGATCCGCGAGTGGATGGATGAGGCGGTCGAAGCCATGGAAGACGAGGAGTTCGACACGGCGATTGACCTGCTCAAGCGTGTGGTCGCTCTGAACCCCCACGCGTACGCGGCCTGGGACATGCTGGGATCGGCCTATTTCGCAGAAGAGGAGTACGGAAACGCGCGGCGGGTTTTCCTGAAACTGGTGCAGGAGCAGCCTGACGTCGCAAGCCACCACCTGCACTTGGGAGCCTGCTTGTTGGAAGAGGACGACCTCGCAGCCGCAAGGTCGGCGCTACGCCGCGCCCATGAGCTTCAGCCGTACAACGCCCAGCCCTGCATTCTTCTTTCGCGCTCGTATCGCGAATCGCAAGACTGGGAGCAGGCGATTCAGTGGCTTGAACGCGCGATCGGGGCGGACGGAAAAGAGGACATGTTCGACTTCGATGCCCTGGTCGAACTTGCAACCACATACGTGCTGATGGGCGATCCGGATCGAGTGCACCATATCGGCATCCGAGCAGAAAAGATTCTTCCTGCGGATCCCGACGCCCGCCGTTATGGTGCGCATCGGTTCGCCGCCGTGGGTGCAATGCTCCACCAGGCCCGCGCGTTTCAGGCGGCAGCCGCGTTTTTCGCCGTGGCGTCCCGTTTGGCCCCACACGACGCGCAGCTGAGGGAGATCGCTCACGACACCGACGTCCACTCCCGCGCGCTGAGGGAATTGGATAGGCTCGTAGGGGATCGGGAGGTCGTGGAGCCGCTAAAACCGATCTGCGCGTACATGGTGTACGGCAACCTCGGCCTGGACGAAGCCAAGGAGATCAAGCCCGTCGCCGAACGAGCCGCACGCGACTTGTCCTATCACACTCCCTTCGATCTCCAACAGTCCGTCCGCGCAATCGAGAGAAAGTATCCGGCCGTGTATGAGTTAGCCTCCGAGTTTTTTCGTGAGACTAACATAGGCCGAGGGGGGACGGCGTCCCGGCAACAAGCCTCTTCGGACGTTCCAGATGGTTGTATCGGTTGCGGATGCTGGATTCTGATCGGCATAGCGGTGCTGGCTTTCCTCGGTCAGTGTAATCACTAACCGGCTGAACGGATCTCCGACCACGGGACCTTCACGAAGAACTCGCCTTCGACGTAAGGCCCGGCTGCATAAGGATCAAAAATCCAGGTGATCCCAGCCGGAGTGACGACGAAGTTCTCCACCTCCTCCGGCTCCAACGAGGTTCGAGTGCCTTCCACGAACCAGCTCGCTTTCATCGCCTTCAGCCTCGGAATCACGAGGCGGTTGGCTACCTCCATGGGATCGGCGCCCGCAGGTAGGAAGTCCTGAAGCTTCAGGCGGGCGGCGCGGCCGTCTCGAAGTCCAAAGGTTCGGCACTCGTACCAGCGGTTGGGGTGCGCGCCTCCCGTGTACGCGAACGTCATCGTGTAGAAGCTGATCAGATTCTCTTTGGCTACGGAAACCACGGGCGTTACTTCGACAAACAAAGAGAGGTCCTGCGGGACCACGCCGACAGTTTCCTTCGCCTGCTGCAGAAACTCAGGAAGGTAACTCCGAACCATTTGCGCCGCTTCCCGATTAGCAAGCCGGGCAAGTTCCGAACGCGAAGAGAACTCCGGAGTAACGAGCTTGATGCGGATCTGCGCGCCCTCGGAGCGTTCCTCCACCTTGAAACGAACCGGGAGATTCGGCGAGTCGGGAACCTGGAGGAAAGCGGGGAAGGCGAGGGTCAAGCAGGCAAGCACCATGCCAGGACTCTACCCGAAACGACCGCTGATGTAGTCTTCCGTCTCCTTCTTCTGCGGCGAAAGGAACAGGGAAGAGGTCTTCTGGAATTCAACGAGTTCGCCCATGAGGAAGAAGCCCGTGAAGTCGCTCGCCCGCTGAGCCTGCTGCATGTTGTGCGTGACGATGACGACTGTGTACTTCGATTTCAGCTCGAGAATCAGGTCCTCGATTCGGGCCGTGGCAACCGGGTCGAGGGCGGAACACGGCTCATCCATGAGAATGATTTCGGGGTCAACGCTTAGCGCCCGCGCGATGCAGAGCCTCTGCTGCTCTCCGCCCGAGAGCTGAGATCCGGATTGGTGGAGCTTGTCCTTCACGCGGTCCCAAAGATACGCCGCCTTGAGGGATCGTTCCACAATCTCTTCCAAATCGCTCCTCCGCCTGACTCCATGGATCCGCGGCCCGAACGCGATGTTGTCGAAGATGCTCATCGGGAAAGGGTTCGGTTTTTGAAAAACCATGCCGACGCGCTTGCGGAGGGCCACGACGTCCACGTCTTTGTCGTAGATGTTCAGGCCATCAATCTCCACCCGACCCTCGACCCGCGCATTCGGAATCAAGTCGTTCATTCGGTTCAGGCACCGCAGGAAGGTAGATTTGCCGCACCCGGACGGCCCGATGAGCGCGGTCACGTGCCGCTCCGGGATGTCCAGGTCGATTCCTTTCAGAGCCTCAAAATCGTCATAGTAAAGCTTAAGGCCGCGGACCCGGATTTTCGTATCGAGGGCCGTATCCTTTCCGTCCTTCTGTGGCTCTGATCGGGAGGCGTGGTCCGAAGACCGTGTCGCCTCGGAGACCGTTTCCGGCTGCATCTCTCGAGATTCTGATTCGGCCATTGTTATCGGTTCGTTAAGAAGCGCAAGTTCGGCTCCTGCCGCAAGGCATGGTCTGCGAGAACAAGCAGAGCCATCGCTTCGACCATTGGCACGGCCCGAGGGAGAACACAGGGATCATGCCTGCCCCTGGCTTTCAAAGTCGTTTCTTCGTGAGGCGCCGTCGTCACCGTTCTCTGCTCATGCAGCACGGTCGCGGTGGGCTTGAACGCCACGCGAAAATAGATCGTCTCGCCATCCGAGATTCCTCCTTGGACGCCGCCACTTCGGTTCGTTCGCGTTCGCACTCGGCCATCCTCAGCCACATAGTACTCGTCGTTGTGTTGCAGACCGGTTAACAGAGTTCCACCGAACCCGGAACCGATTTCGAACCCTTTGCTGGCCGGCAGGGAAAGCATGGCTTTCGCGAGGTCCGCTTCCAGCTTGTCAAAGACAGGCTCGCCCCAGCCCGCGGGAACGTTTCGCAGCGCACAGGTCACGGTGCCGCCGAGCGAGTCGCCCTTCTTGCGGATCTCCTCAATGGCCTCGATCATTGTTTGCGCGACCTCGGGATCTGGGCACCGGACAGGGGTTTGCTCCACCTGCTCCGGCGTAACCGTCTCGACGTCCGCTTCGCAGCGGATCTCGCCCACGCTGGAGACCCAGGCGACCGCCTCTACGCCCCACCCGAGGCGTAGGAGCTTGCGAGCAATAGCGCCCGCCGCAACACGGCCGGCCGTTTCGCGTGCGCTGGCCCGCCCCCCGCCCATCCAGTTCCGAATGCCGTATTTCGCCTCATAGACGTAGTCAGCATGACTGGGGCGGTACTTGGTACGGATCTCTTCGTAGTCGCGCGGCCGGGCATCTTCGTTCCAGATCACCATGCTAATGGGCGTTCCCAGGGTCTTGCCCTCGAAGACCCCGGACACGATGTGAACGGTATCGCTCTCTTTCCGTTGCGATACGATGCGCGACTGGCCGGGCTTCCGCCGATCGAGATCGGGCTGGATGTCCGCTTCGCTCAGGGGAAGGTTTGGCGGGCAGCCGTCCACGACGGCGCCAACGCCACCACCATGGGATTCACCCCAAGTGGTTACGCGGAACAGCTGCCCGAATATGCTTCCCACGGCCGCAGATGTTACACTCTACGGCGTGCTGGTTGTGTGAGAAGGGTAGGTCTTACCGGCGGGGACGGTCCTCACGGGGCCGAGCCTCGTTCACCGTCAGGCGACGGCCGCCCATTTCTGCGCCGTTCATGTTTTCAATGGCGGCTTGCATCTGGTCTTCCGGAACGTCCACGAAGCCGAAGCCTCGCCCTTCGATGATCCGGGCGGAAGACGCACCGTATCCCTCGAAGGCATTCATGAGATCGGCTTCATTCGCCGAAAAGGGCAGGTTGCCCACGAACAATCTTTTGCTAGACAATTTTCTATTTTCCTCCTGCGCTTGAAGAGCGCACGCCCGGTCCTTGGAAAATCAGCATCCGGGCTTGCCAGGAGGCCAACTTGCCGATCGGGCAATAGAGAGTATACCCGCTCTGCCAAGCGATTGCAGTATTTTTGCGCCTCGATTGCGTATCCTTTAGGCATGCGTGCCGGAATCGTACTCTTTTCCATTTTCCTTTTGGGCTGGCTGAAGCCGGCCCCAACGCCCTTCGAGAAGCATGTTTCCGCTCTCAGTACTGCCAAGGCTTTGCAAGCGACGCTTACCGTGCAGCGTGGTTTAAACGCCCCGGCGGAAGAGGTCGTCGTGCTCGAAAAGCCGAACCGTCTCCGCGCCGAAGGCCCGAGCTGGCTTTGGGTCAGCGACGGCACGGTCTTCATCGCGCTTGACAAGAAGGCGAATGAATACAGCGAGAGCGGCCCTGAATCCCTGAAACCAAGAATGAGCTCTCCCGAGCTGTGGGCGCTGTCGCCGTTTTTCGACAAAAAGGCTTGGGACGAGTTGCCCTCGCCTCAGGCGGGCGCAAAACGCAGCGTCCTGGGTGTCAAGACGACCGAGTACTCGGTGAGACTGAAGGACGGCGCGCAAGTGCGCGTGATGATCGAGGACGCCACCGGCCTGGCGAAGGGCTGGACCTACAAGGCAGGCGATACGGAAGTACTCGTGATGGTTCGAAGCATGAAGCTGCTCGACGCCGCTCCAGACGGGACCTCCTTTGCGTTCGCTCCACCGGAAGGCGCGAAGAAGGTAGAGGCAGGATCGGTTGGAGGCAGCGCGGCCGTTCGCTACGCCCAAGTTCGCGAACTGCTCATGAGCACGTGCATGCCTTGCCATTCGAGAAATAGCCGTACCGCCGGATACGAGTTTGAGACCTATGAAGGCACTCTCCGAGCAGTGCGTCCCGGCGAACCTGATCGGAGCGTGCTGGTGCGCGTGGTATCGGGTAGCCGCCCGAAGATGCCCCAGGGTCGGGCGCCGTTGACCGCCGAGCAAGTAAAGCTCTTGCGCGATTGGATTGCCGCTGGCGCAAAACAGGATTCCTGAGGTATCCTACATTACGGAGGTTCTCGAAATGGATGAACATAGCTTTTCCTTCTTGACCGCAGCGCAGGCGGCGCCCAGCGCGCGCGCCACGTTTCTCAAGCGAACCTACGCCCACTTGCTCGGCGCTGTGCTGGCGTTCATTCTCGTCTCGACCGCGCTTTACTCTTCAGGTTTGAGCGAGATTCTGACGGCGTTGATCATGAGCGGAGGAAGCTTGGGCTGGCTCGCCATTCTGGGTGGTTTCATGCTGATTAGTTGGCTGAGCACGGCGTTGACAACTCAGCGTGGCAGCGTGGGCGTCCAGTATTTCGGACTTGGCCTAATGGTCGTAGTCGAAGCGGTGATCTTCGCGCCGCTTCTGTACATTGCGCACGTTTATGCGCCGGGCGTTCTCCCAATGGCGGCATTCTGGACGCTCTTCATCTTCGCTGGCTTGACGATTCTCGTCTTCGCGACGGGACAGGATTTCTCGTTCCTCAAGGGGTTCCTCGTTGTGGGCGGCCTGGTCGCGATCGGGACGATCGTGCTCGGGGCGATCTTCGGTTGGGAGCTTGGAGTTTGGTTCAGCGCGGCGATGATTCTGTTTGCATCCCTCGCCATCCTCTATGACACTTCCAAAGTGCTTCACCGCTACCCAACGGACATGCACGTCGCGGCGGCGCTTGACCTCTTCACATCGGTCGCGCTTCTGTTCTGGTACGTGCTACGGCTGCTGTTGGCCGCGCGGCGGTAAGGTAGCTCGCGCCTCAAGAAAGAACGGTCGGGTGCGCCCTCGAGCGCACCCGACCTTGCTATGGTGTTAGACCTCGATGAGAATCGCGGTCGCTTCACCGCCGCCGATACAAGGCGAGCAGACGGCGGTACCGCCGCCGCGACGGCGAAGTTCGTAGATCGCCGTTAGGATCAAGCGCGTGCCCGTCATACCGATGGGGTGACCCAAGGCCACCGCTCCGCCGTTCACGTTCAGTTTCTCGTGCGGAATACCCAAACGGTCGGCGACGGCCAGCGCAACCACGGCAAACGCCTCGTTGATCTCAAAAAGATCCACGTCGTCTATGGTCTTGCCGACCTTGTTCAGCAACTTGCCCACGGCTTCCGCGGGAGCCGTGGTGAACCACTCCGGATCCTGCGCATGCTGCGCGTAAGCGACGATCCGAGCGAGCGGCTCGAGCCCCAGTTCCTTCGCCTTTTCCGCCGACATCACGACAAGCGCCGCTCCGCCATCGTTGATGGACGATGCGTTGCCGGCTGTCACCGAGCCCTCTTTGTCGAAAGCCGGTCGGAGTTCGGGCAGTTTGTCGGGATTGCCACGTTTCGGTTCTTCGTCGTCTTTAACGATAATGGGGTCACCTTTTCGTTGAGGCACTTCCACTGGCACGATCTCTTCGGCGAGCTTGCCGCTTTCCTGCGCCGCGACGGCGCGGCGGTACGACTCGGCCGCGAAAGCGTCCTGCCGATCGCGGGGGACGTTGCACTCCGACGCGCACAGGTCTCCCGCGTTGCCCATGTGGATGTTCTTGTAGGGATCCCAGAGGCCATCGTGGATCATCAGGTCAACCGCTTGGGCGTTCCCCATCCGCATGCCGGTGCGCGCGTTCGGCAGGGCATAGGGGGCAAGGCTCATGCTCTCCATTCCGCCAGCGACCACGATGTCCGCGTCGCCGCAGCGGATCGCCTGGGTTGCCATCATCACCGTCTTCATGCCGCTTCCGCAAACTTTGTTCACGGTCGTGCAGGGAACGGAGACTGGTATGCCAGCAAAGATGGCGGCTTGGCGGGCAGGCGCTTGCCCGATTCCCCCTTGGAGGACGCAGCCCATCAGGACTTCGTCAACCTGTTCGGGTGCCAGGTTGGCTCGTTTCAGGGCCTCTTGGATCGCGGTTGCGCCCAGTTTTGGGGCGGGAACGGTGCTCAACGAGCCCAGAAACGAGCCGATCGGGGTCCTAGCGCCAGAAACGATCACAACTTCGTTCATGGCTCCGAGTCTACCTCGACAGAAAAACCCCACGAATTTGGTTGGAGACGATACAATAGATCGGAAGGAGGTTGGCTGCAATGGCTAAGATCGTAATTGCTGACGATGACGCCGACGTTCTGAACGCGCTGGTCGAGCAGGTTCAGGAACTCGGCCACGAGGTCGTGGGTACGGCTACGACCGGCGAGGAAGCCTACGCCGTCGTGTGCGAGCAGAAGCCCGATGTCGCGATCTTCGATATCCGCATGGGAGCCGGTGACGGCATTCAGGCGGCCCGAGACATCTACGACACCTGCCCGACCCCGATCATCTTCCTGACGGGCTATGCGGAGCCCGAACTCGTCGAGGAAGCCGCGCAAGCGGGCGCTTTCGCTTATCTCGTCAAACCGGTCCGCATCGAAGAACTCATGACCAACATCGAGATGGTGCGAAGGCGTTTCGAAGAGATTCGCCAGCGCCAAAAGGAGTTGGAGCGAGTCAAACGCGACCTCGCAAATCGGCGAATCCTCGAACGCGCCAAGGGTTTCCTCATGGACAAGTACGGCATGACGGAAATGAGGGCTTACCGCGTGATTCACCAGGCAGCGCGTAACACCGGCCGAACGTTGGGCGAAGTTTCGCAAGAGGTGATTGACACGGGCAAGCCGCCAGAGATTCCGGGACGGTAACCGACCCACCCGTTTACCCCTGTACGGGGTAGCATCCGCGCGTGCAGACGGAACAGTCGGTTTCGGTTGTCGAGCGCACGATCAACACCGTGCGAGGTCTCGCCATGGACGCCGTCCAGGCGGCAAACTCCGGCCACCCGGGCCTCCCGATGGGCTGCGCGGCCATCGGCTATTCGCTCTTTGCTCACCATCTCCGCTACGACCCACAAGCGCCGAAATGGTTCAACCGAGACCGGTTCGTCCTTAGTGCAGGCCACGGCAGCATGCTGCTGTACGCCTACCTGTACCTGACCGGCTTCGACCTCACGTTGGAGGACTTGAAAGCCTTTCGCCAACTCGGAAGCAAAACGCCCGGGCACCCCGAGAACACATTGACGCCGGGTGTGGAGATGGCGACTGGCCCACTCGGCCAGGGGTTCGGTACCGCCGTCGGCATGGCGATTGCCGAAGAGAAGCTTCGGAAAGAGTTCGGGCCGATCGTAGACCACTACACTTACTGTCTCTGCAGCGATGGAGACATCATGGAGGGAATCTCGCACGAGGCTGCCTCGCTGGCCGGTCACCTCGGTCTCGGGCGATTGATCTACCTCTACGACTCGAATCGGATTACGATTGACGGGCCCACCGACCTCTCGTTCAGCGAGGACGTCATGGCGCGATTCGAGGCCTATGGGTGGCACGTCCTCGAATGCGACGGACTGTCGGTTGCCGAAGTGGACGAGAGCATCGAGGCAGCCAAAGCGGAGGCGGAGCGCCCGACGCTGATCGTCTGTCACACGATCATCGGTTACGGAAGCCCGAACAAGGGCGGAAGAGCTTCGTCGCACGGCGCACCGCTTGGGGAGGAAGAGGTCCGGCTTGCGAAGCAGCGCCTCGGCCTCGACCCGGATGAAAAGTTTGCGGTACCGGACGACGTCCTGCAGCACATGCGACAGATTGGCGCCCGGTGGAGAGACGAGAGAATCCGGTCGGAAGAGGCGCTCGACCGAGAGCCTGAGTTGAAGAGGCGGCTCACACGATCCTTGCCGGAGGGGTGGCAGCGAGACCTTCCCACTTTCGCGGAGCCGGTCGCCACGCGCGCCGCATCCGGAAAGGTGCTCGAATCGCTCAAGGAACGGATCCCCGAGCTTGTTGGAGGGAGCGCCGACCTGGGCGAGTCAACGCACACCTTGTTCCCGGGTGAGCCTCCCTTCAGCGCAACGGATCGCGAGGGCGACAACTTGTACTACGGAGTTCGGGAGCACGCCATGGCCGCCGCCATAAACGGAATGAACCTGCATGGAGGGCTGCGGGCATTCGGCGGCACCTTCCTCGTTTTCAGCGATTACATGCGTCCTGCAATCCGCCTTGCCGCCCTCATGGAAGTGCCTTCCGTGTTCGTGTTCACGCACGACAGTATTGGGCTTGGCGAAGACGGGCCCACTCATCAACCGGTCGAGCATCTCGCGTCCCTGAGGGCGATCCCGAATTTACGGGTGTTCCGCCCCGCCGACGGCGCGGAGGTGGTTGCCGCTTGGCAAGTTGCGTTGCTGTCCGACCACACTCCGACAGCGATTGTGCTGACCCGCCAGAAGGTGCCACAAGTGGGCGGCTCAACGGAGGGTGCGAAGCGAGGTGGGTACGTCCTTCGGGATTGGGGCGCGAAGCCCGACACCGTCCTGCTCGGCACGGGGTCCGAGGTTTCCATTCTTCTGGAAGCTGCGGAGATCCTCGCGCAGCAAGGCATGGTGCCGAGGGTCGTCAGCCTCCCGTGCTGGGAGCTGTTCGAGGAACAGGAAGAGGCATACCGTGAGAACGTGCTCTTGCCAGAGATTCGGAGGCGCGTGAGCCTGGAAGCAGCCGCTACCCTCGGATGGGAACGATACGTGCTTGGCGGTCGCGCGCTGGGTATGAAGACGTTCGGCGCGAGCGCTCCCTACCAGGACTTGTACGAACACTTCGGCCTGACCGCCGGGGCGGTGGTAAGCGCCGCGCTATCTCTTTAGTCCTGGGCTTCGCTAAGAGTGGAGGCGCGCTTCCGGAGCGCCGCCTGCTTCCGCTTCTCTTTGATCCGATTCTCCAAGCTCTCGACAACCTTATCCAGAGTCGAGATGGGCCATCTGGGCTTCGGCGGAACCTGGCTCTCAGGCGACACACGCGTCCCCGGCAAGGGAAGCTCTTCCGGAATGAAGCAGGTGCCGAACGCCCAATCCCAGATCGGCAGAGCAAAGACGCCGCCTATCGCCTGGTTGACTCCGATTCGCGAGTGGTGCATGAGGTGGAAACCGTACCAAGCGCGGAAGAAGCGGCTCTTCTCGATCCGCGGCTTCCAGAAAGACTCATAGTCGTTGTGCTCGACGGCGTGCTTGATCTCGTAAAGGCTGTACGAAAAGATGACTGCGAGCGTACCGGCAAGAAGGATGGGAGCGCCCGGCAGAAGTAGCTGCAGAGGCACGAAGAAAAGCGAAAAGAACAGCAAGAACCCGACCAGAGCATAGGGCGGGAAGGCGCTATGCTCGATCTGCTCCGGCTCTACGATCGGGTACTTGTTGCGGACCTCCGCCTCGCCCTTCTCGTCCAACTTATGGGCTAACTCGCGGACGTGTGTGAGCGAGTGATGGGCAGTGTGTTTGTCCCGCATCGGCTTGAGCGGCATCCAAAAGACGCTGTGCAGGACGTAGCGGTGGAACAGATACTCGAAAAGACCCAAAACGAGGTGAATAACGGCAAACCAGAGCAAGACGACCCAAATCGGATTGGAGATCTGCGCCTGGGCGATATCAGGCCGAATCCTGTTCCAGAGGAACCAGCAACCTGCGCCCCATGCGACGCTTTGGACCAAGATGTTCAAGAGAAACAGACCATGAGCGAAGTCCACGTGCTCATGATCACGATAGGTGAGCAGACGTTTCAACGGTGCAACCCATTCTACCCGAACCGGGGAGGCGGTATTCTCCGCCCGTGCGATTCCTCTTGGGCGCGTTCGGCGCAGCTCTTCTGCTTCTCGCCTCTTGCGGGGAGCCGACAAAAGGCGTTGGAGACCCGGGTTCGGTGTTTCCCGGTGCGATGTCCGCAACCCCAGCGGTTTTGCCCAAAGCGGTCCACGTCGCGGGGCGGTACGCCGTGCAATACGAGCTCATCCTTCAGAACGAAGGTACGACGGACATTGAAATCCGGGGCGTGGTCGCCGTCAATCAGAACGGCAAAGAGTTGGAGCAGTTGGATCGCGAAGAGTTCGCGCGCAGGACCTCCCTGAAAGGGGGTGTCCTCCCAGCGGGTGAACGCGCCGTGCTCCGCATGGTAGCGCTGGCGGACCAACTCGAGGACCTGGAGACGCTCTCACACCGATTTCAGATGGCGCCGGCAGGGGGGAAGGATGGCGAGAAATCCAAGGCCTACACGGTCGCGGGTGGAGTGCTGAAAGTCGACGGCGAAGCCCCCTCGGACTTCGGTCCGCCGGTTGGTCCGGGAAAGTGGCTGGTTCAGGGGCCGCTCGACCCAAGCCCCGGCGCCCAACAAACGATCGAAGAGATCGAAGGAACGCTGGTTCTTCCGCGGCGGTTTCAGGTCAGCCTTACACGCCTTACGAGTGACGGTGCGACATCCTCCGGTTCGGGATCTGCCAACGAGGATTACCCTTCCTTCGGCGCCGATGTCCTCGCAATGTCAGGGGGCGTCGTCGTTCAAGTTGAGAACGGACTCGACGACCACGCACCCGGACGACCGGACCGCTCCGACCCGGTTGGGAACTTCGTACTTGTCGAAACGGGCACGGGCTTGTACGTCGTCTACGAGGGCCTGCGCAAGGGAAGCGTTTCCGTCCGAGCTGGGGATCGCGTATCTCCGGGCGCTCGCTTGGGCGCCATCGGAAACACCGGCCTCTCGGTCGAGCCGGAACTCAGAGTCCGCCTGCTCTCCGCGCCGGACGTGCGTCGAGCGACCAGTCTCGAGTTCGGGTTTCGGACCTATCGCTGGGGGGGATGGATGGAGGGCGTCCCCCGGTGGGATGCACTGGTGTCAGCGATGGGCGCAGGCGCACATAAGGGGGAGACTCCGCCTTCCGGCTCGATCGTCCAGTTTTGATCTTATGATGTAGATCATACCGGCCCCGCAAATCTGGTCATTCTACGGAGAGGGATGGTTGTGCTTCGGCCGCTGGTTTGCGATAACCTGGAACCGTGCAGAAGAGACTGGTCCTGTTATTGTCCGCGATCTGCGTCGGTGTCGCCGCTACAGACTCTTATGGCCAAGTGAAGTGAGCCGCGCCGAGCATCCCCGTGGGGGTTGCAGCGGGCAAGGAACCGAGCGTCGCTATCGGGCGCTTAGACGTTTCCCTCGGGTTCATCTATGAGAACGGCATCATCCCGATTGACGGTTCCAAGCGAGGGCCGAACAAGGACCTCGAGAGCACGGTCTCGAGAACCTTCTTGACGACGCTAACGTATACGGCGAGCCCGAAGCTTTGGTTCGATCTGGTTCTGCCGTATAAGGACACGTCCGCGCCGAAGACCTTTGATGGAAACGAGAACCGCAAGATTTGGCGGCGCTATTCGGGAATGGGCGACGCGATCTTGCTCGGGCGCTATGCGGTCGGGACGCTCGGCGCGCCAGGCGTTGCACTTCAGGCTGTTGGGGGACTACGGATTCCGACCGGCGAAGCGCGGCCGGATTGGACCTGGACAGCGCGCAACGGCGAGGAGATCGCCGTGCGCGACCCTGTGCTGCAGCCCGGGCAGGGTCAGTGGGATCCTGTTCTTGGACTCCGTTTCGATGGCGCCAGCGGTCGGGTCAACTGGTTCGGATCCGCGCTTTACCGCCTTTCGACCGGACCGAACCGCTACGCCTACCGCTTCGGCAGTGAGCTGCAGGTCATAGCGGGCGGAGCCTGTACTCTCGACAAGAACTGGGACATGAGCCTGATGCTCAACTACATTCACACGGACATGGACACCGACTTTCGTAAGGGCGGTCCAGTTCAGAACACGGGCGGTGACTGGCTTTACGTGACTCCCGGGTTCCGCTACAAGTGGGACGCAACTTCGTCTACGGAGCTGTCCGTCATGATCCCGATCTATCGGCGGACGAACGGCAACATCCTCAACCCAGAGTTCGTGCTGAACCTCACGTCCTCCTATTCGTTCGACACGAAACAGGCGAAGGCGGCAGACGAGCAGGTCGTCTCCACGGGCGAGGAGATTACTTTGGCAGATCATCTGGTGTCCGGCAAGTGGACGTTGTTCGAGTTCTGGTCTGAGACGTGTGCGACGTGCCGGCTCTTGGAGGATCCGGTGAAGGACCTCGTTCGCTCGCGCAGCGTGGCGCTGCGGAAGGTTGACATTACGAATGGCGGGCCTGTGGCAGAACAGTTCAACGTAGATGCGACGCCGCTGTTCATCCTCTTCGATCCGGAGGGGAAGCAGGTGCTTCGCGTTTCAGGAGACTTGGAGGCGGTCCGGAAAGCAATAGACGGACGCTGAAGAGACCATCATCCATCGCAAGAGAATGGGGGCGAGCGGTTTCAGACCGCCGCCCCCTTGTCGTTATACTTTCGAGTTTTCAGGGTATCATAGTTAGTATGGATGAGGGGATCAAGAAACTCTTGAAGGAGGCGAAGGAGGTGGCGAGCCGCCTCCGGGCGCACCTCGTAGCCGAGCTGGAGCAGGCCCGGACGGAGCTCCAAGACCTACTCAGCGTCTACGAGGAATTGGGAATTGAGCCGCCGGAACGGGAGACCGTCTTGGCAACGATTACGAACCTCGACCAGGTGCTCGCAGATCGCCAACCGCTATCCACTCCATCGAGCCAACCAGTGGTTGAGCTGGCGCCGCCTCAGACGGATGGCGAGCCCTCTCAGGACGCAGCCGAGACGCGGGAGCCGGAACCCGAGCATGAAGCCGTCGCGGAGGAGCCAGCTCAACGAGACGGCGAAGCAGCTCCAGCGCCACCGGCTCCGCCCACTCCCGCGGCGGTCACGGAGCCTACGGTCGAAGAGGTCTCTGTCGAAGAGACCCAGGCGGCCCCAAAACAGCAGGGGGCAGAACCGAAGCCTGAGCGGGTTCACGCGGCGCCGAAGAAAAGAAGGCCACCGCTCAGCCCCGCCAAGTTTCGCGAGTTGCTGAACGCTTGGATGAAGGAAACGAAGCCGCTTCCGGATAAGCAGAAGGCGGAGCCGCACGAGCTGCTCCACTGGAAACACCTGGCCTGCCAAGGCAGGGTGCTGGTTCTCGCAGCCAAAGAGCTCGAGGAAGACGATGACCTCATCTGGGGCGAGCTCCATCACATCACCAATGCGCTCAAGAGGGTTGCGGGCGAGAAGGGCGAATTCTTCGCGTTCAACCGATTCCGAGACTACCCGTACAACCAGTGGTATGACTTAGCGCGCGCCTTCGAAGGAGCAACGGCGGTTGCGCGGTTCGCAACGCTTCTCAAAGAATGCGCTGACCTGTTCAAGGAGTCCGAGCGACAGCGGATCATGACCGCATGCCGCGCAGCGACGGACTGGATCTTGAGCCGGGTGTACGAGGTTGCGAAGGTCTACGATCGCTCCGTGACGGACTTGGACAAGCGGATTAAGGCGATCGAGGAAATGCTGGGTGCCGGCGCCCAAGTAACGAGGGAGCGCACTCCCCAGGGTCAGAAGCGGCAGGTTACTTGGGTGATTGAGAACGTTGCGGACTGGGAGAAGACTTGCGCAGATCGCCGGCTGAAGCGGAAAGCGGTCGTCGAGTTGGGGGAGGCCGTCGGGACGGACGACCCGGTGCAGATGGTCGAGGCGCTATATCGCGCCCGCGAACGGGGCGTTCCTCCGTCCGACCCACAGCTGCTCGACACGGCTGAGCGGGCCCGCGACCTGGGCGCCAAGATCCTCGATGAAGAAGTCATCCGCTATCTCGAGAAGCGCGACGAATCGGCGAGGGAAAAGCAAAGCCCGAAAATGGAGGAGATTTCCCGGGAGCGCGCCGACGGCACAGAGAAACTGCTCCCCCATACGCGTGGGAAGACCGTGTTCATCCTCTCGGGAAAGACCAAGGCCGAGCACGCAGCGAAGCTCAAGGAGGAGCTCGAACTCGCCGAAGTCCTCTGGCCCGATGTCGAAAAGGACACTAAGGTCTCGTCACTGCGCAAGTACGTCAAGAAGTGCGACATCATGGTGTTCAATCCAAACTTCTCCCGCCATCGGTACAAGGAGCTGCAAGACATGGCGGAGGGAGCAGGGAAGCCGTGCGTCGTCCTGAACCACGGGTACGGCGTGGATCAGATCATCAGCCGGATGCACGAAGAGTTCGAGAAGCGCGGCTTCTACGCGACGTAGAATCACGGCTGTCGCGCACCATAATCGCGGCACGATGTGGCCGATTAGCGTATTCTTACTCGCCATGGCGATAAGCGACCCGCCCTGGCAGAGCCCTTCCACTCTCGCGCCGGTCATCGAGAGATTCTCCGCCGACCTTTCCGCTCTCGAGCGAAAGTATCCCAACCGGTGGTCGGAGAGGACGATCGAGCGGTTCGAGGCGTTCTACGAACAGTCGTTCGACGAGCTTAATCGGCTACCGGTCAAGCCTACGGACCAGGACTCGCTGCTTGACGCCGTGCTGCTTCGGGATTTTCTGGAGAAGCAGCTCGCGAGGCTCAAGACCAGGCGGGAACAGTTGGCAGAGCTCCAGGAGCCCCTCCCGTTCCTCCAGCGCGTCTACGATTTCGACGACGACCTCCGCGCCTTCGAGTGGGTGAACCCTGAACGAGCGGCCGACCAGCTCAACGCTTTGCGGCGGGAGGTGGAAGGCCTTCGGACAGGTATCCGCAAGCTCGACATCGCGAAGTCGGTTGGGTACCGCGCGGCGAACGTACTCAGCGACGCTCTCGAATCTCTCAAGCACTGGTACGAGTTCTACGAGGGTTACGACCCTTTGTTTACTTGGTGGTGCAAACAGCCATACGAGCAGCTGCGCGGGGAGCTGACGGCATACAGAAAGTCGTTGCTCGAGGAGATTGTGGGGATCTCGGAGGACGACACGACCACTATCGTTGGCGATCCCATAGGACGGGAGGCGCTTCTCCGAGAGCTGGCCGCCGAACACATTCCTTACACGCCGGAGGAGCTGATCGAGATCGCCGAGAAGGAGTACGCCTGGTGCCTGGCGGAGATGCAGAAGGCTTCGCGGGAACTCGGCTTCGGCGAAGATTGGCACAAGGCGCTCGAACACGTCAAAGAGCAACACGTCGAGCCGGGAGATCAGCCGAAGCTCATTCGGGAGTTGGCCGTGGAAGCGATCGCCTTCCTCGAGGAGCGCGACCTCATTACGATTCCTCCGCTGGCGAAAGAGACGTGGCGCATGGAGATGATGTCGCCGAAGCGTCAGCTCGAGAGTCCGTTCTTCCTCGGCGGGGAGACCATCCTCGTGTCCTACCCGACCGACGGCATGTCCCACGAAGCAAAGTTGATGAGCATGAGAGGGAACAACCGGCACTTCGCACGCGCAACGGTGCACCACGAGCTGATTCCGGGGCACCACCTCCAGGGCTTTATGACGCAGCGCTTCCGCCCCTATCGGAGGCTCTTTTCGACGCCGTTTTGGACGGAGGGATGGGCGCTCTATTGGGAGTTCCTCTTGTGGGACAAAGGCTTCCCTCAGTCTCCGGAGGACAGAATCGGGATGCTGTTCTGGCGCATGCACCGGTGTGCACGGATCGTCTTCTCGCTCAGTTTTCACCTCGGCAGGATGTCCGCGCAAGAATGCGTGGATTTTCTGGTCGGAAAAGTTGGTCACGAGCGCGACAACGCGACCGCCGAGGTCCGGCGGTCGTTCGGGGGAGATTATCCCCCGCTGTACCAGTGCGCGTACATGCTCGGCGCGCTCCAGTTTCGGCGCTTGCGGTCGGAGATGGTGGATTCCGGCCGAATGACCGAAAAGGAGTTTCACGACCGCATTCTTCGGGAGGGAAACATCCCGGTGCCCTTCCTTCGCGCCCGTTTGACGGGCGAAATTGCGGGGAAAGATTTCCGCCCGTCCTGGCGTTTCTACGATTAGGGCACCCGTTTGCGCCGTCTGCCGGTATACTAAGTTGAAGTTCGTGCAAGAAACGGCACGGAAGGAGGTTCCATATGATTAGTAGTTTGGTAGCAAGCACGCTCTTGTTGACCATGGCGCAGGGCAACGGATCCGCCCTGCTGACCAAGCATGAGCAGGCGTTGCGGGAGGCTCAATCGCTGAAGGTTACGTTCACGGTTCAACACCTGCCCGCCGCGCCCCAGGAGGTTACGCTCACGTTCAGCCGACCTGGGTTCATCCGCATCGAGACGCCTTCGGGCTTGCGGATCACCGATGGTAAGACCATCTGGGAGTACGACAAGCAGTCGAATACGTACACCGAGTTCGAAGGCACGCTTGAAGATGCGATGGACTGGCTGAAGGCGGACGACGTCTACGCCTGGTCTGCGTTCTTCCTCAAGGATCAGTTTTCCAAGGTGACGAACGTCAAGACCGGCAACGCGCGAACGATCCTCGGCCACAAGGTGATTCCTGTCGAGTTTGTTTTGGATGCGAAGAGCAGCAAGACTGCGACGCTCTTCCTGGACGAGCAACTCGGCGTGGCGCGGGGCGCCTCGATCAAGGCCGCTCGCGCGGGCGATGCGAGCGAGCTCGTCGTCTTGGCTCGCGAGATCACTCTCAGCAAGGACCCGCTGCCGGCGAGCGAGTTCCAATTCGTGGAACCGGCCGGTGCGAAGAAGGTTGAGGTGTCCGCGAAGGATGCCGGGAAGTGGTACACGGACCTCGACGAGGCCATGAAAGTGGCCAAGGCCACCAACCGCTTGGTGTTTGTAGATGTTGGCACCGAGTGGTGAGGGTACTGCCAAAAGATGGCCCGTGAGGTCTTCCCAACTCAAGAGTTCAAAGAGCAGTCCAAGTACTTCGTCTTCGTGCACCTGGATGGTGACCACCAGAAGGACGTAGTCAGCCAGTTCGGCGTCCAGGGTTATCCGACGATGATCATCCTGAACAAAGACGGGAAGGAGATCCATCGGATCGTTGGATACCGTCCGATTGACGCCCTTCTGGCGGAGATGAACAAGGCTCGCAGCATGGCGGGCTAACTCGACCTATTCAACCGAGGCTCGGCGCCGGTCGCCGAGCCTTTTGTTTTGCGAAACGAGTATTCTCTGGAACGGATGGATCAAGTTCTTCTCGCCGCGCCTCGCGGCTTCTGTGCCGGCGTTGCCTATGCGATTGAAGTCGTGGACCTGGCTCTACAGGCTCATGGCGCGCCTCTCTATGTGCGGCACGCGATCGTCCACAACGAGCATGTGGTTCGATCGTTCGAGAAGCGCGGGGTCATCTTCGTCGAGGAGATTGAGGAGATACCCGAAGGCTCTACGGTGGTCTTCAGCGCTCACGGGGTCAGTCCGGCCGTGCGAGAGGCGGCGGCCAAGCGCAACCTGCGCGTGATTGACGCCACCTGCCCGCTGGTCACGAAGGTGCACAGAGAGGCCGCGCGGTTTGCCAAGCAGGGTTACCACATGCTCTATATCGGCCATCGCGGACACGTCGAAGCGGAGGGGACGATGGGAGAGGCGCCCGGACAGATGACCCTTGTGGACGGAATCGAGGAGGCGGAGCGTGTCCAACCGCCGGACGGGCCGCTCGCCGTCGTTACGCAGACCACTCTGTCCGTGGACGAAGTCGAGAAGATCATGGCGATCCTCCGCCGCCGGTTCCCTCACATCGAGACGCCGAAGAAAGAGGACATCTGCTACGCAACCACGAACCGCCAAGCCGCCGTCAAGCAGCTCGCCGAAAGGGCCGATCTCGTTCTCGTCGTGGGGAGCCGAACTTCGTCCAACAGCAACCGCTTGCGAGAGGTCGCAGAAAGCTGTGGCGTCCCGGCGTTCCTGTTGATGGAGCCGAGCGAAGTGCGCGATGAGTGGAAGACCGACTATCCGGTCGTTGGCGTCACGAGCGGGGCCTCCACGCCGGAGGAACTTGTCGAGAACATCGTCGGTACGCTCCTGGAAGGCAACCCGGATGCCGAAGTGTCCATCCTCGAAACGATCCGCGAGGACGTAACGTTCATTCCTCCGCGGGACCTGATCGCGTCAGCTCGGCGATAGTTGCCCCTGCCGGCCACCTCCGCAGCGCTTCGGCCGCCAGCTTCAACACCTTTCCTCGGTGGCTGACGCTGTCCTTCTCATCGGCTGTGAGCTCGCCGAAAGTTCTCCCCAGGTTCGGGTAGTAGAAGATCGGGTCATAGCCGAACCCGCCTTCCCCCCGCGGCTCCTCCGCAATGAAACCATCACAGGTCGCCTCGACGACCTGCTGCCAGCCCTCTGAATCCGCGATGGCGACAGCGCAGCGGAAGCGAGCTTGCCGTTTCTCGGGCGGAATCCCGTCGAGTTTCTCCAAGACGAGTCGCATCTTCTCGGGAAACGGGAGATCTTCCCCCCCAAAGCGTTTGCTGTGTACGCCGGGCGCCCCATCCAGCGCCGCGATCTCAAGGCCCGCGTCGTCGGCCAGGCAAAGCTCTCCCGTCGCTTGGGCGGACGCCACCGCCTTGATTCGCGCGTTTCCAGCGTAGGTATCCGCTGTCTCCTCTGGCTCCGGAAAGGGTGGGAACGAGTTGAGATCCAGGATCTCCCAATCCGGGAGAAGTCGCGCGAGGATGCGTTTCATCTCGCCCGCCTTCGCGGAGTTGCGAGTGGCAAGGACCAGCCTCACTTCGCGATCGCCTCGAGGCCGAGCGCCTTTCGCTGCAGCTCGATCAACTCTCGAATCCCTTTCTTGCCAAGCGCGAGCATCTTGGCAAAGCGCTCATCCGAGAACGGTTCCGTCTCCGCGGTCCCTTGAATCTCCACAAAGCGGCCCGACTCGGTCATCACGAGGTTCATATCCACCTCGGCTTGGCTGTCCTCCTCATAGCAGAGGTCGAGGATCTCCGTACCTTGTACGCAGCCGACGCTGACCGCGGCGATCATCTCCTTGACGGGTGGCTCGGGAACGATCCGCTGCTCGACCATCCAGAGGAACGCGTCGTAAAGGGCGATGTATCCGGCCGTGATCGCGGCGGTTCGCGTACCACCGTCTGCCTGGATCGCGTCACAATCGATCGTGATCGTCCACTCGCCCATCCGATCCAGGTGGACTACCGACCGCAAACACCGGCCAATCAGTCGCTGGATCTCCATCGTCCGGCCGTTTGGGCGCATGAAGTCACGCTGATTGCGTTCCCGTCCGCTTCTCGGCAGCATCCCGTATTCCGCCGTGATCCATCCACCGCCTTGGCCGCGCATCCAGCCAGGCACGCGGTCCTCGACCGTCGCAGTAACGTGCATGATTGTTTTGCCCATGTGGATAAGGCACGAGCCTTCCGCGTAGGGCGAGAATCCCCTCTGTAGCTTTACCGGGCGCAGGTCGGTGGGTCCACGGCCGTCGGGTCTCACGAAAGCCATGGCTTCAGTTTACTCATGCGGCGCCCGAGCTCGTGGGACGACACACAATCGCCAGCCAGCCGCCCCGTTCGACGACGTCCTCGACGACAAACCCCGCCTCTTCGACTGCTTCGCGAACGAGCGGCAGGTTGTCGGGGATTACGCCGCTGAGAACCCAAGTCCCCTCGGGGGCGATCCGCTTTCGCACGGCTGGGGCGAGCCGCACGTGCACAGCGGAGACGATGTTGGCGACGATCAAGTCGAAATCGTCCGGAAGACCCTCAAGCGTCTCGGTGTGCAGCAACTCGACGTGGACTCCGTTTCGTTCGAAGTTTGCGCGGGCGGCCGCTACGGCTGCTTCCTCGCACTCTGTCGCCCAGACGGAGGCACCGAGCTTAGCCGCAGCGATCGCGAGCACGCCGCTGCCGGTGCCGATGTCCAGGACTCGCATCCCCGGGCGCACCCTGTTCTCAAGAAAGAGCAGGCAGAGCTGCGTCGTGGCGTGTTCTCCGGTGCCGAACGCTTGACCTGGCTCCATCGTGATGACGATGTCGTCGATCTCAGGTGCGTACGGTTCCCAGGCAGGGCAAAGAACGAGTCGCCGGCCGATTCGTCTCCGCTTGAAGAACTGTTTCCACGCCTCGGCCCAATCCTCCTCCTCGACGGAGCGGACCGAGACCTCCACCGCACCGCACTCGAACAGCCGGTCACCCACTTCGGCGATCTTTCCCCACGTGTCCTCACCCTCGGGCAGGTAGCCCGAGATCTCGTTGTCTCCGGCGCCGACTTCCGTGCCAAGGCTGCCGGCCTCCTCCAACAGAAAGTGCGCCGAAGAGAGGTCCGGTTGGGGGGCAGGGAAGTGCGCAGTGACCCGAACCCACTTCATTTCTTCTTCTTGATTTCGCGGAGGAACTCTTGCAGAAACCCGCTATCCTTGCGCTCTTCCGGCGTTTCGCCCCCTTCCAAGCTCCGCTGCAGGTTCTCCAAGAGCTGCCTTTGGTACGGGCTCAGTTTCTTCGGGACGCTGATGTTGACTCGGACTCGCAGGTCGCCTCTCTCCGTGCCCCCGACCGGAGGGATTCCCTGACCGCGCACGCGAAACTCCTGGCCCGGCTGCGTACCAGGCGGAATCACAAGCTCAAACTCGCCGTCAATCCCTTCCAGTAAAAGCGTCGTTCCGAGAGCAGCCTGCGGGTAGGTGAGATTCACTTGAGTGAGCAGTCCGCGCTCATCCCGAGTGAACCGAGGATCGCGCTCCACCATCACGCGGACGTAAAGGTCTCCAGGACGCCCTCCGTGGATGCCGTCATCCCCTTGGCTTGGCAGGTGGAGGACCGTGTTGTTGTCAATTCCTGTCGGGACACGAACTTCGACGCGCGCCTTCTTCTTTTCCAGCTTCTTTCCCTTGCACGCCGAGCAAACCGCCTTCACCACCTTGCCCTCGCCACGGCATCGTCCGCAAGTCATGGTCTGCCGCACTTGACCAAGAAACGTATTCGCCACCTGGACGACGACACCCGCTCCGCCACAGTCCGGACAGTTCTCCGGCGGGCGGCTTGGGTCCGCCCCCGTTCCGTTGCAGACGGAACAGGTTTCCATCCGGTCGAACTCCAGCGTTCTGCGGGCGCCGGTTACGACCTCTTTGAGAGTGATGGTGATGGTGGCTTCGAGGTCGCGCCCCGGTTGAGGCTGCGGCCCCGTGCGTCGGGGCGCACCCATGCCGAAGAAGAGATCGAAGAGGTCTGAGATTCCTCCGAAGCCAGCTCCCGGGTGAGGGATGTCGGAAACCGTGCCGAATCGGTCGTACTCTCTGCGTTTTTCCGGGTCGCTCAGGACGGCGTACGCCTCGCCGATCTCCTTGAATTTCTCCTCCGCGCTCGGATCGTTCGGATTGACGTCCGGGTGGTACTTGCGCGCGAGCCGCCGAAAAGCGGACTTGATCTCTTCGGGAGTCGCATCGCGCGGGACGCCTAAAATGCCGTAGTAGTCCTGCGCGGACATGGCGAGTTAGTCAACCAGGTCTTCTGCGATCGCAGCGTCCGCTTCGCCTCGCGCCTTTTCCTCTTCGCCTTCGTCAGGTTCCTCGGTGAGTGAGCTGAGGTCAACTCCCTCGACCTCTTCCTCAACGTCGGTGAGAGCGGTCTCGAGGTCGAGAAGGTCCTCAATGCTCGCGTCGTGCTTGACGAGGTTCGCGAGGTCCTGGGCTTCCGGCGTCGCTTCGGCGGTGAGCGCTTCGATCGCCTCGCCAGTCAGTCCGGAGGCAGGGACGACCTCGCCTTCGACGAACTTCGGCACGACGGCGCCGTCCGCGATCTCCTCGAGGGCGATCGTCAGTGGATGCGTCGAGGTAGTCTCGATGAGCGGAGGCGCGCCCTCGCGGAGCTGTTTCGCGCGGCGAGCGGCGAGGTTGGTCAAAACGAATCGGCTGGGGAACGAATCGAGTTTGTCTGCAGACGGGTAGAGAGCCATAGATTCCGAAACAACCAGTATACCCGCCGCCGATTCACAGTTTCCAGCCCTCAAAACAGTCCGCGCTCGGGGTACAACCCGCGGACACGTGCTCTCCGAACTCAAGGAGCTGTACCGCTACCGCGAGCTGCTCTGGACCTTTGTCGTCCGGGAGCTGCGCATCCGTTACAAGAACTCCGTCCTCGGGTTTTTCTGGAGCATTCTGAACCCTCTGATCACCGTGCTCGTGATGACGGTGGTGTTCAAGTACGTCCTCAACGTCCGCGTACCCAACTACAGCGCCTACCTCCTCGCCGCCTACCTACCGTTCATGTTCTTCCAGCTGGCGCTTCTCGATTCCGCCCAGTCTATCCTGACCCAGCTACCCCTGCTCAAGAAGATCTACTTCCCGCGAGAGATTCTGCCAATTGGGAGCGTAATCGCGAACTTCCTCCATTTCCTACTCGCCATGGGAGTGTTCTTCCTCTATCTGCTCTTCGTATGGTGGATGAACCCGGGCGAGAACCCGTTTCGAGCGACTGTCTTCTGGCTCCCCTTGCTCGTGTTGCTACAGTTCTGCCTGACGCTTGGCCTGGCCCTGTTCATTTCCGCGCTGAACACGTTCTACGAAGACGTGAAGTACCTCGTCAGCGTTGGGCTTTACCTGCTCTTCTTCCTCTGTCCGATCCTGTACTTCGTGGAGCAGGTGTGGGCGGCGACTCACTCGCCCGACATTCCCGCGCAGTGGCAAGACACGCTCTTCAAGATTTACAACCTGAACCCCATTGGGATGCTCTTGGTGGGTTACCGAAAGCTGATGCTCGATCCGCAGCCCATCACGGTGACTCGGACGGGAGAAGTCCTCGAGACGCACTACCTACCTTTGGACTGGACGATGCTCGCCATCGCGGGTGCGGTCAGCGTGCTCGTGATGGTTGCCGGCTACGCCTACTTCAACAAGGTGAAGTGGTGGTTCGTGGAGCGGCCATGAGCCAGCCAGCCATAGCCGTCCGGAATCTGGTGAAGGAGTTCGATCTGACGCACTCCGGCTACTCGTCGCTCAAGGGCAATCTTCTCTGGTGGCGAAAGAAGCGGAAGGAACGCCTCCGGGCTGTGGACGACGTGTCGTTCGAAGTGAGGCCCGGCGAGTGCGTTGGCGTTGTGGGCAAGAACGGAGCAGGGAAGAGTACGCTGCTCGGCCTACTGGCGCGCGTTTACAAGCCGACTTCCGGGGAGATTCACCTATCCGGTACGGTGGCGCCCCTGCTCGAACTTGGCGCGGGCTTCCACCCAGACCTCACCGGCATCGAGAACGTCTACTTCAATGGCGTCATCCTCGGGCTGACACGGAAGCAGGTAACGGAGCGGTTGGAGAAGATCATCGAATTCAGCGAGATTGGGGACTACGTGGACGCTCCCGTCCGCACGTACTCCAGCGGCATGCTTCTGCGCCTCGGTTTCAGTGTGGCGGTCCATGTGGACGCGTCCATCCTGCTCGTGGATGAAGCCCTTGCTGTCGGGGACATCGAGTTTCAGAAGAAGTGCCTCGCGAGAATCGCCGAGTTTCAGGCGAATGGCGGCGCAATCCTCTTCGTCTCGCACGACATGGACGCCGTCCGCCGGGCAGCGGACCGCGTGCTATGGATGCGCGCTGGCAAGGTCTACCAAGACGGCCCCACGGAAAAGGTTCTCTCCGCCTACGAGCGTTCCGGCGAGAACCCGCCCCAAGATTAGCCGCTGCAGCCGGTCGGCGGTGGCGGCGGAGGGCTGTTCTGACTCTGAACGAAAAGGCCGATGGCGCCGACGAGCGTGCTCGTCTGTCCAGACTGCAACGGCTGATTCAGCACCATCAGGGCGTGACAGTTCTGCACGTTCCAGCTGTAGGTGTCGCCGTTGTATGTCCACTCGCCCGGATAGTAGCCGGAAGCCTTCACCGGCACGTTGATCTTCGTCGCCGTGTTCGGGACGAGGCCGGTGAACTTTCCGTTCGACATCACGGTGGCTCGGCCGACTTCGTTGTTCGAAGCGTCGTAGAACGCCACAATCGTCCCAGCCGTGGTGCCCCCACCACCGATGACGTCGCCCGTCAGACGGGCAAGCCCGGCCGGGCGCACGGCAATCTGTAGCCTCACCGGGGTCGGGCTGCCATTCCACACTACGTTGACGTAAGCGGTCCCCTGGCTGCCAGGGGTGAAGCTCCCGTTGGCTGAGTTCAGGGTTCCCACGTCGCCCTGTACCTCTTCGAGGGTCCAGGACGTAGGCGTGAGCTTGACTCGCTGGCCCGTCCCCTGCACATAACCCGCCAGCTCGAACGTGTGCGGACCGGTGCCGCTCTCGATGTTCAACGGATCTTTCCCGGGCAACTCCACGCGAACGAGGAAAAAGGTAACGTTGCCGCCGCCTCCCCCTTCGCCCGAGCCTCCGCCGCAACTCGAGATCGCGAGGGCGAAGGCAGAAACCAACAAGACTGCTAACCAAGCGCCGTACTTCATGTTCAGATATCCAGCCCGAGATTATAGACGTATCGAGCGCGCAAGGATTTCGCTTACGTAGAGAGAAAACTCGTCAAAGTATGGGGTTAAGCGTCCACTCCCTCCGCCAGGTCGTCGCGGTGTTCCAAACGGAACTCCTCGACCAGCCGGAGAATTTCGACGAGCCGATCGTCGCGGACGCTGTACAACCGAGCCGTGCCCTCTTCCTTCCGAGTCAACGCGCCAGCGCGAGCCAAGACCGCCAGGTGCTGGGACACATTGCTTTGCGAGACTCCCAGCCGATTTGCCAATTCCGTGACCGACATGGGCCCGTTCTCCGCCAGGGCCTGCAGAATTCGGATTCGCCTCCGATGCCCGAGGGCGGCCAGCAACCCCGCAGCGAATCGCGTTGCCGCGTCGGATGCCAACAACAGCGAGGCTGACTCGACGACGCGAATTCGGTCCTCTTTCGACACTTTGGGATCCTCTTTGTCAGCCATTTGCTTGCGTCATCTAAGTCGGACCGCCATGCCGTCAGAACTGCGTACGACCGACGAGAGCCGCGAACTCCTCAGGGAAACGTTGGCGCCAGATCTGGTAGTAGAGAAGCTCGTCCTTGGTTCGCAGACTCGGCTGCAACTCTGCGTCCTTGCCCTTGTGCTTGGATAGGTCCTCGTCCGTGAAAACGGAGTCGGCGTATTCGGAAAGCGCGGTCTGAATGCCGACGCAATGGACGTCCTCACTATCCGGACGGTCTACGATCCAAGCCGGTAGCATTGTGCTGAACGCGCGCCGCAACGCCCACTTGGCTCGGCCGTCTTCGCTGATCTTGTAGTTGGAAGGTAGCTTGGACACGGCGTGGACAAGACGGCGGTCCGTGAAGGGCGACCGGGGTTCCAGTCCCCATCCCGTCACGATCCGGTTCCATCGGAGCAGATGCGTCCGGTGCAGATTCTCTGTGATCCGTTTGATCTCTGCAGTGAGCTTTTCCTGATACATCGGCCGCAGGTACGGGTAACCGCCAAACAGCTCGTTCGCTGCGTCGCTACCGACCATCACCTTCACGTGCTCCGCGGCAGCGCGAACGGCGAAGTAGTCCGCAACGGCATGGCGCACGACCGGGCCGTCGAACGTCTCGAGGCTCCAGACGATTTCCTGCAGGTGGTTGAGAATGTCCTCGACGGAGACTTCGACGTGCGTGTGCTTGACGCCAATCCATTCAGCCACCTTCTTGGCCGTGTGCCCGTCCTGGGAGCCTTCCAACCCAGCCGAGTACGTGCGGACCTTTCGATTCTTTTGGTACGCGAGGGCGGCGAGGATGCTCGATTCCACGCTGCCGTTAAGGAGAATGCCGACCTCGCCCGAGCCGACATGCTTCTTTACGGCGTCGGTGACGAGGACGCGGACGACTTCGATGGCGTCTTGGAAGCTGACCGGCTTGGCAGGTCCCTCCAGCCGGAAGTACCGACGGAGTCCGACGTCGGAGTGAAAATAGCAGCCGGGCGGAAACTCGGAGAGAGACTGAGCCTTCTCGGCGAACGCCTTGAGTTCTGACGCGAAGAGCCATCCCCCGTTCATCTGTGCAAAGTAGAGAGGATACGAGCCCAAGTGATCGCGCGCCGCGTAGAAGTGGTCGCCGTCCCTCAAGAAGAGGGAGAACATTCCGTCCAGAAAATGTGCAACCTTTCGATCCTTTGCCGCGTAGAGCCCCAGGACGGTGGCGGCGGGGCTACTATTACGCGGTTTCGGCTTCAGCGACTCCCGGATCCGCTGGGCGTTGAGGATGGTGCCGTCCAGAATGATGCTCTGCGTAGCTCTCTTGGCGGATACTGGCACGGGCGCCTGGCCGCCTTTGTATGCGTAGCCAGCAAGAACGACGGGGCCTTGTTCGAGCAAAGAGCTCGAATTCGGCTCAGCGCCTGTCAGTTCCTTGACGAGTTCCGTGATCTCGGCTACGCTACTGCTGTTAAATGCGCAAACAATGCCCATGATGTGGCTACTACCTCCCCGGTAAGGGCGCTTAACCCTCCTCCGATTCGCTCTCTTCCGTGGAAGCGCCGACCAGTTCCGGTTCTGCAGCTTCCTCCTCTTCGGCGCCCTCGGTGGGTTCCGCCACGACGGTTGCCGGAATCAACGTGCAGATGACCGTCTCAGGGTGAGCGGCTTCGCAACCGTCGGGCAAGAGGATGTCTCCGGCGGTAACGGTGTCCCCGATCTCCAGCTCGGAAATGTCTAAGCCAACAGCGTCAGGCAGGTCGGTCACCTTGGCGCGCACCGCGATGGTCTCCTCAGGGCGCACGAGCTGACCCACCCGGGTGGCAACCGCTTCCGGTTCGCCCGTGAAAATGATCGGAACGTTGGCGACGACCTCTTCCCGTGCCCGAACCTCGACGAACGAGGCGTGGAGAAGCTTTCGGCTCGTCGGGTGCCATTGCAGCTCCTTCAACTGAGCAAGATGCGCTTTGTCCGCCTCGTCAACGAGGCGGAGGATGCCGCCTACGCCCGTCTTGTGAACGGCGTGTGCAAACTCCTTCTCCGGAACGAAGATGGTAATGGGGGCCTCGCCACCCCGAGAAATCACGGCTGGAATCCAACCTTCCTGTCGGAGGTTACTCAGGTCCGATTCGGACAGGTTTACGTCGCGGCTCTTGAATGTTACACTCTCATAATGCATAGGACTCTGCTCCTTGAAGCGCGATCCCACAAGCCAGGCCGGGCCGGCGGAACGCTTTCTAAGCGGTCCAGTTTATTCGAATATACGCATGAAATGCAACCCACCCCGTCGAATTAGTGGCTAAACAGGCTGAAGACGCGCTCCGCCATCCAGCGCCTGCCAGATGAGTAGGGCCTGAAGCGTCTCCTCGACGTCATGCACGCGAAGAGCCTTGACCCCGCAACGGGCGCCCCATAGCGCCGCGGCGACGGACCCAGGCAAGCGCTTCGTCGGGTCGCTCTCGCCGGTGAGGTGGGCGATGAAAGACTTGCGCGACGCCCCTAAGAGGACAGGGTATCGGGTCGCCACGAACTTGGGCAGATGTCGCAGAAGCGTCAGGTTGTGGTCGAGCGCCTTCCCAAAGCCGATACCCGGGTCAATCCATATCCGTTCGCGAGCGATTCCGGCCGCCATGCACTGCTCAGCTTGCTCGACGAGGAACTCAAGGACCTCCGAGACGACGTCTTCGTAATGCGGGTTGACCTGCATTGTCTGGGGCGTGCCCTGCATGTGCATGATGATGATGGAAGCGTCGTGCTCGGCAGCCACCCGTCTCATTGCGGGGTCTCGGAACCCGCTGACGTCGTTGACGATCCTGGCTCCAGCCTTGAGAGCCGCATCGGCGACCGCAGCCTTGCGTGTGTCTATGCTGACGGTAATCCCTCGCTTTGCCAGCGCCTCAACCACGGGAAGGACGCGGGATAGTTCCTCCTCTGCCGGCACGTCCTGCGCTCCTGGACGCGTGGACTCTCCCCCGACATCCACGATCGCCGCTCCCGTCCGCGACATGGCGAACCCGGCTTCGATGGCGGCGTTCGTGTCGAGGTACCTACCGCCGTCGGAGAAACTGTCGGGGGTAACGTTCAGGACCCCCATGATCGTTGGAATCTCCCGGAGCAGCTGTTCTCGGTTCATGCGGACAACAACTCGTGAACCTTCTGGGCCGCCTCCTGCACGGTTTGAGCGGCGATGAGGTTCGCTTTGGAGAGGATCTCTCTGGCTTCCTCTGCGTTCGTACCCTCGATGCGGACGACGATCGGGACTTTGACATCGAGGTTCTCGAGTGCCTCTGTAACGCCCTTCGCAACCTCGTCGCCTCGCGTGATTCCCCCGAAGATGTTGATGAGGATCGCCTGGACGCGCTCATCCATGAGCACGAGTTCCATGCACTCGCGAACCCGCTCCGCCTGTGCGCCGCCACCGACGTCGAGGAAGTTCGCTGCTTTCTCGCCGGCTCTCGCAATCTCGTCCAGTGTGAGCATGACCAGCCCGGCGCCATTTCCCAAGACCCCGACGTTTCCGTCAAGACGAACATAGGCGATTCCGCGGCGGGCAGCCTCGGCCTCGATGGGATCGTCCGCGGCGTCGTCGGCATACGCCTGCCACTGGGGGCGGCGGAAGAGGGCGCTGTCGTCAATGGAGACTTTGGCGTCTGCGGCGACGATCGAGCCGTCCGAGAGTAGGGCGCAGGGATTGACCTCGACGAGAGTTGCGTCCTCCGCGTTGTACGCCTGCGCCAACTTGCGCACCATGGAAGCCATGGCGCCGATCTTGTCGGTTCGGAAGCCGACCCTGCGCAGACCTTCACGCACTTCGTACTCCCACAGGCCCCATTTGGGGTCCACCGGGATGTGGGCAATTGCCGCCGGCGTCTTCGCGGCGACCTCCTCGATGTCCATGCCGCCTGCAGCGCTCACCATCGCGACGTTCTGCTGGCGAGCCCTGTCCAACAGGATCCCGACGTAGTATTCCTCGACAATGTCCACCCTCTTGGCGACAAGCACCCGTTCGACGACCATCCCCTCTGGATTTTGAATGGACTTCAGTTTCTTTCCGAGGATGCTGGCGGTGAATTCGGCAGCTTCATCGGGGGTAGAGCAGAGCTTGACGCCGCCTGCCTTGCCGCGCCCACCCATCAGCACCTGGGCTTTGACGACAACATCACCCCCGTACTTTTGCGCGATTTCCCGCGCCTGTTCGGGCGTTTCGGCCACCTCTGCCGGCGGCATTGGTACACTATACTTGGCGAGAATCTCGCGAGCTTGATACTCGTGGAGTTTCATGGCCGCGAAGCATACCCCGTCAAAAGGGAACGCACCTTGGTTGCTGTGCGTAGCAACGCCAAAGCCGCCGGTACGGCGGCCCGAAAGGAGGAATTAAAAGATGAATGTAAAGGGATGGGCTCTCGGAGCCTGCACTCTTGTCCTTGCCGGCTCGGCGTCGGCGCAATTGAGGCTGCAAACATACGTAACTGGTCTCTCCCAGCCGGTCCATATGGTACAAGACCCGACTGACCCCAACGTCCAGTTCGTGGTCCAGCAGAGAGGCCGAATCCGGATCATCCAGAACGGCAACCTGCTCGGAACGGACTTCCTCGATTTGACGGGAGTCGTCAGCCAGTCCGGTAGCGAGCGCGGACTTCTTGGCCTGGCATTCGACCCGGACTACGCGAACAACCGTCGCTTCTACGTGAACTTCACCAACACGAGCGGGAATACGGTCATCGCTCGGTTCAAGCGGATGCCGAACGACCCACTCAAGGCAGACCCGAGCTCGCGTTTCGACTTCCTCTTCGGCTCCAACCGCTTTATCGTGCAGGACTTTTCGAATCACAACGGCGGAACCCTGATGTTCGGTCCCGACGGGTACCTCTACATCGGCATGGGCGATGGCGGCTCCGGTGGTGACCCGAACAACCGCGCCCAGAACCCCAACTCGTATCTGGGCAAGATGCTGCGCATTGACGTCAACGTCCCCGACACCGATAACGTCGGCTACCGCATCCCGAGTGACAACCCCTTCCTCGACGGCGACCCGATCAACGCGCTCGGCGAGATCTGGGCGTTCGGCGTTCGAAACCCGTGGAAGTTCTCCTTCGACGACTGGACAAAGGGAGGAACAGGAGCGCTTGTGATTGCCGACGTGGGGCAGAACTCGTGGGAAGAGATTGACTATGAGCCTGCCGGACGCGGCGGAAGAAACTACGGCTGGAGCATCCGCGAAGGCGCACACCCGTTCAACAGCGGGCGTACACCCGCGTACACGCCGCTGATTGACCCGATCTACGAATACTCTCACAGCATAGGTCAGTCCATCACAGGCGGCTATGTGTACAGGGGAACGATGCTCGGATGCGACTTCTTTGGTCGGTACTTCTTCGGAGATTTCGTGAGCCAAAGGGTCTTCTCCATAGGCTTGCTCATCGATCCGAACACGGGGGAAGCAACCGCCACGAACCCGATTGAACACACCGGTGATCTGGGAACCGTCGGAAACGTAAGCTCCTTCGGGGTAGACGCAAACGGAGAGCTCTACATCGTGGACTACAGTGGCACAATCCGTAGGGTCCTTCCCGAAAACGCGATCTGGATGACGAACGTGACAGCGGTGGATGGCGGGATCGTAACGGGCGGCCTCCGAGATCTGCTTTGCGTCGACGGGAAGCGAATGCGGACGTTCTCCGACTTTACGAGCGAACTCGACCAGGCGAACCTCACTACGCTCGAGCTGAACCTGAAGACCGATATCACGAACTTGCAAGAAGTGGACGTCTCCGTCACCGCAAGCATTGACCAAACGGTTGGTGGCGAAATCCGCATCTTCTTCAAGAACGTGAACACGGGAATGTGGGAACGCGTTGCGACGTTCTCTACGAACACGTCCGAGCAGACGTTCCAAGCGCTGAACATTCCTGCCACGAACTACCGTGACAGCAACGGAAACATCCAAATGCAAGTGCGGTCTATCGTGAACCTCCCGATCTCGGTCGCAACGTTCTTCACTCAGATCAATCAGGTGAAGGTTACGCCCAGCTAATCCGCGGAGATACCGTCCGACGAGGGCGCAGAGGGCGATGTCCTTCTGCGCCTTCTTCTTTGGAACAGAATGCCGCCGATGCGTTGGACCCAGCGCGCAATACGCAAACTTGTGGAGCGCCTCGAAGCGGAGTACGGCCGGGACGATGTTCGCGAACACCTCGACCCACTCGGCGAGTTGATCTCATGCATCTTGAGCCAGAACACGACCGACGCGACGTCCTTTCCAACCTATTTCGCTCTCCGCAAGAAGTACAAGAGCTGGGACGCGATCGCACGCCTGCCGGAAAACACCCTTGCGGCCGAGATCCGCGCCGCCGGCCTGGCAAACCAGAAGGCGAAGGCCATTCTGGCGGCGCTTGCCGCAGTTCGCGCTCGGTTCGGCCGGTACACGCTCGAACCCCTCCGCCAGATGAGCCAAGAGGATGCGAGAGAGTGGCTCGAGTCCTTGCCTGGGGTCGGCCCGAAGACCGCCGCGATCGTTCTGTGCTTCGGACTCGGGTTTCCCGCCATACCCGTTGACACGCACGTGTTTCGCGTGTCCTGGCGGCTGGGCTTGATCGAGAAGAAAGTGGGGCCGGCTCGAGCGCATCGGGTCCTCGAGGCGATCGTTCCCCAAGACCTTGCCTATCGGTTTCACGTGGCGCTCATTAAACATGGGCGGCGGACGTGTACGGCGAGGAAGCCGAAGTGCGTTGCCTGCGTGGTAAGAGATCGCTGCCGTTGGTACCACGAAGAGGGGCAGCAGTAAGGGAATGGGAGAGACTTCCGGCGTGGGCGAGCAGTGGAGGGAGTGGGCGGACCGCCAGCTGGGTACCACGCTCGCGGCCGCGCTCACCGAAGAGGCGGCTGGGAGTGCAGATCCCGAGCGCGGGATTCGAAATGTCCTGCGATGGGTGGAGAGCCCCGGCGCCAGCGAGAGCCGGGTCGCGCTGTTGGCCGAGAACCCGGGTTTCTTGCACCGATTGGTGCAACTGGTCGCCGCAAGCCAGGCGATCGCAGATTCTCTCTTTCAAAATCCCGAACTTGCCTTGCTTCTCTCCGATCGGGAGGAACTGGAGAACCCACTGCTCAAGACGGAAATAGAGGAGGCCGGAAGGCGCTTGCTCGAACCTGCTAGGTCTTACGCCCACAGCCTCGACCGCTTGCGGTACCTGAAGCAACAGTGCTTAGTGCGGATCGTGTGGAATGACTTAAGCACGACGTGGAGCCCGGAGGCCGTGTGGCTCGCTCTCTCCGACCTTGCGGACGCCGTCGTCCGGCTCGCGCTGGAGATTGTCGGGCAAGAGAAGGGAGTGGACGCGGAGGACCTGGTCGTCCTTGCGATGGGAAAGCTGGGCTCGCGCGAACTCAACTACTCGAGCGACATTGACTTGATTTGCCTCGTCCGAGACGAGGTTGCCGATCTCGAACCGTATCACAAGGTTGCGGAAGCGCTCGCCTCGGCGTTGATGGGTCGGATGGGGCGAGGGTTTCTGTATCGCGTGGACTATCGCCTTCGCCCCTTCGGGGCTGCCGGCGCGGTCGTGCACCGTCTTTCCGCGGCCCGTACCTACTACGAACGATACGCAGAGCCTCCCGAGCTGCTCGCCTTGGTTCGTTGTCGCCCTTGCGCCGGTTCGATCGAATCCGGCCACCGCTTCTTGTCAGAAGTCGCCGAGACGGTGTATCGCCCCGCCAGGTCAGAAGTGTTCCTCGGTTTACTGTTAGAAACGAAGTTGAGATATGAGGAACGAGTTCGAGCAGAGGGGGGCGAGGAAGCGGACTTGAAACACGGGCCTGGAGGAATCCGGGACATTGAGTTTCTCGTCAACCTGTACCAACTCATGGAGGGCGTCGAGGCGTCGTCGCTCCGCGGTGCAAGTACACTCGACGCCATTCGCGATCTCACGACTCTTGGGCGGCTTACCGGCGCAGAGTCGGATACGTTGCGCACGTCGTATATCCTGTTGCGCCAGGCGGAACACCGAATCCAGCTACGCCACAACCTGCAATCGCATCGGCTGCCGAACAAGACGGAGGAAAGGGAAGCGTTCGCGCGCCTTCTCGGTTACCGATCCTGGCCAGAGGCCGAACAGGCCCTCAAGTCTCGGCGGCGACAGGTGAGAACGATCGTCGAACAGCACGTTCCACTGCGACAGGCTAGCGCGGTGTCGGTGGAGAGCCTTTGCGAGCAACTTGGGTATGAGCCAGGCTCCGCGGAGCAGAAGGCGCTGGAAAAGGTGATCGGCTTCTACGAGGACGCGGAGACCTTTGTCCGCTCTGCTGCAAAGGAGCAGTCGCTCCGGGACCGCTTGCGCTTGATCGTCGAAGGCGCCCCCCGCTTCGTGCCGGACATTACGTTCCATCCTGAGTTATGGGATGTTGCGTTCTCCGCAGAGCCGGAGATGGCATGGGACGACTTCGGAACCGTATTGGAGCATCTCTTGCGTCGAGACGGCGAGGACGCCACGGAGACGGATCTCGCGCGCCGCCTTCGCCACGGTTGGGTCGCCGTCGCGCTTCGGGACGCTCGTTTTCGAAACGTGCGGGAGACAGCGGAGGCGTTGACCTGGGTCGGCGAATGGGTCCTGCTCTCCACACTGGACGCCCTCGGAGCGACGGACGTGGATGTTATCGCCTACGGACGCCTCGGCAGCAGGGAGCTCAGCCTTGCTTCCGACTGGGACATCGCCTTTTTGCACACGGGAGACGCGCCGATCGAAGCCGCCTATCACTGGGTCGAAGAGGCGCTCAGGGTCTTCCGGCGCATCCAGGTTCAAGGAGTCCGTCTGCCGATCGACCTACGCCTCCGCCCGGAAGGAGGCGCAGGGCCGGTGGTGCGCTCCCTGGACGCTTTTCATCGGTACGCGGAAACGGCGATGGAAACCTGGGAACGCCTGGCGTTGACGCGGGCCCGTTCCCTGCGAGGCAATGCGGAAGTCGAGAGTGTCATCGCTCAAGCCATCGCGAGGGCGCGTCTCGAGCCTGATTGGGTGGGCGCTCTGCTGTCCATGAGGCAACGGATCCAAGAAGAGAGAACAAGCGCGAAGGCCCGCAACCGAAATGTAAAGCTTTCGCGAGGTTTCCTGCTTGATATTGAGTGGCTTCTGGGGATGTTGGAAGTTGAACTTGGCGACAGGAAAGTTACCAGTTTGAGGCAAAAGGCTGTTGATTTCGCAGAGGAGGGCGTCCTGAGGGACGAAGAAGCAAACCGCCTCGTTACGGCGCTCGATCTTTTTGACGGATTGCGAAACGCCGCCTATCGGCTGGACCTGCCCTCGGCGGAGGAGATGCCCGAGGCAGGCAGTCCCGGGTTCGACCGGCTCGCCCTCGCCGTCGGGTTTACTCCGCGCGAGCTTTCCGAACGCCTGGAGGAAGCCCGTTCGTGGGTCCTCGCCTCTTGGGAACGCAGATATGGCGCTTAACATGGCTCTATCGCTCTTGATTGCCTACCTCATTGGTGGGATCCCGTTTGGCTTCCTTGTAGGAAAGTTGTATGGTGTGGACATTCGCTCGGTCGGGAGCGGCAATATCGGAGCCACAAACGTCTGGCGCACGCTCGGGCCCGTGGCTGGGCTGGCGGTGTTGCTACTCGACATCGCCAAAGGCTACATGCCAGCCGAGTTTGCGGCTGCAGCGTTTCGGATCACGAATGCTGATATGCCTCATGCGGATTGGCCGCTCGTTTTGGGGCTTGCGGCGATTCTGGGGCACGTCGCCTCGCCGTTTCTTCGGTTTCGTGGCGGCAAAGCCGTGGCTACGTCCCTGGGGGTCATGATCGCTCTCACGCCGGTGGTGGCTGCTTTGTCGTTCGGCGCTTTTCTTGCGTGCCTATTGCTCAGCCGGTACGTCAGTTTAAGTAGCCTCGTGGGCGCTATGACGGCAGCCGTATCGGTTCAGTGGCTGAGCGACTCGGTTTCGATCCGAGTCGTGTACGTACTCGTCGCCCTCTTGCTCGTCGGGCGTCATCGCGCCAACTTGCGACGGCTCGCGCGCGGAGAAGAGCCGCGGTTTCAGTTCAGCAAGAAGAAGGGGAAGGGAGAGGAATCGCGATGAGGCTTCTCGATCGCTACCTGGTGCGGGAATTGACGGTTCCGTTCCTCGTTGGAACGGTGGCGGTCGTGATGATGTTTCTGGCAAACATGTTGATTGCCTACGCCCCGCAGATGTTCTCGAAGGAAGTTCCTCTCATTGCGGTCCTTCAGTACCTCTATTTCAAGATTCCCGGAACACTCAACATGACGTTGCCGGTCGGGATTACGATCGCGTCCGCGCTCGCCGTCTCGCGCCTCGTTCGGGAGAGTGAACTCACGGCGATGCGGGCGAGCGGCATTCCGATCCGGCGTACTCTGGTGCCGGTGTTTCTGACCGGGATCCTGGTTGCGGTCTCCAGCTTTTTCTTGGCTGAGCGGGTGACCCCTGTAGCCGAGCGCCACGCCTTCGAGCGCCTGCGGAAGATCTTTGCGAGTCCCGAGGTCTTAGGCATGCGGACGAACACGACATTCCGAATCGGCGATGGACAGTATTACGTCAGCATCGGAACGGTGCGGGACGGGCCGAGGGGCACGGTCGTGTTTGACGACGTCCTGGTACTCAACAAGCCCAAGCGGGGAGAGGACTGGGTTCTGCAAGCCAAAAGCGGTTCGTACGATGACGGAATCCTGACTCTGTATCGCCCGTCCATTTGGATCTTCAACGATCAACAGCTTGTGGATTTCTCCGTGGAGGACGCGTACACGATCAACCTTCGCCTGTCGCGAGAGGACTTCTTCGGCAACCCCCTCCCGGAAGAGCAGACGTTGACTGAGCTACGCCAGAACATCGAACGTTTGCGGCGCATCGGCGCTCCCACACATGAACTGGAGGTGGATTATCACAGTCGGTACGCTGTGCCCGCGGCTTGCTTCGTGTTTGCGATCTTCTCACCTGTTTTCGCTTTGTGGTTCGCGCGTGGCGGGGCTTTCATCGGTGTGCTGTTCAGCATCATCACCGTGTTCCTGTACTACAACATTTGGGTCATTTCTGCTCAAATTCTGGCGCGAAAGGGTCTGCTGCCGCCGCTCGTAGGCGTGTGGCTGCCGAATGCCCTCTTCGTCGCAGCTGCGTTGGTGGCGCTGTGGAAGTCCGAGTAGCCGGTATTGGGTGCTTGCTGCTAATGGCTGCGGCTTTGGTGGCCCAGTCGCCGCTCGATCCTCGGAGATTTGATCCGAATTCGCCGCGGGATCAGCGACTGCCGCCGCCGATGGAAGGTCAGGAAGGCGTGTATCCTCTTCGCGTCATTCGGGCGGACTTGTTTGACCAGTCACCGGACGGAAGGGAAGTGCACGCCACGGGGGTGGTGTTCGAGTATCGCGGGTATCGAGTCAGCGCGGGCGAAGCGTTGGGCGACCTCGACACACAGGTCTTTGCGCTCCGAGGAAACGTCAACGTCCTCGGACAGAATGAGGTCGTTCGCGGCGATACCGTCATCGTGAATTTTGACGCAAGAACCTTTCGCGTCGAGTCCGGAGACGTTGACCTACGCAAGGCGCTGTTCGAAAAGCGGGTCTTGACCGACTTGTATCTCAAAGCGCACGAGGTCCAAGGGGACGAAGAGCTGGTCACAGCGGAGTCCTGCTCCTTGACCGGCTGTGAGTACGATCACCCTCACTACGCGTTTGCCGCGAGAAAGGTGACGGTCATCCCGAATCGAAAGGTCGTGTTCGATCGTGTCGCGGTGAAGGCGCTCGGGCGCACGCTCTTCACGTTGCCGAAGTTCGAAATCCCTTTGCAAAGAAGGACGGGCGGCCTCGCTCCCGATGTCGGGCGCAACGAGACGGAGGGGTTTTATGCAAAATTCCGGTACGGGTTTCCGATTGGGCAGGACAGCGGCGTTGCCCGCCTCGACATCACTTCGAAGAGAGGGCTGGGGGGAGGGGTTCTCTACGACTACGCAAGTCGGTTCTCCAAGGGATATCTTCAGCTGCACTCGGACTTCAATCGCAACGCGGGAACCCTTTCCTTTACCGCGACGGCGCAGCACCAGCAACGCATCGGTTCCGTTCAGTTCGAGGGTCGCCACGAATCGTCACAGTTCAGTTACTTGACCGGCCTGAACACACAAACCCATCGCACCACCGCATCGCTGACACTGCTGGGACAGCCTACGGGCACGACGCGACTGGTGCTCGGACGCACGGAGAACCGGAGCAGCTTTTCCAACACGACCACCTTGACCGCCACGCTTTCGGATCAGAGGCGGATAGGCACGCGTTTCCAATCGCAGGCGAGTCTTTCACTGTTTGACACGAATTCCCGAAGCGGCACCTTCATCGTCGAGCGCCAAGCCCTCGATGCGCGAGTCTCCGCGTCCTACGACTTCAAGGAAGCGATCGGCGAACTGACGTACAACCAGAACATCCCGATTGGTGCGACACAGAATTTCGCCTCCGGGATCGAAAGCGTTCCAGTCGTCACGTTTCGTAGCGACAAGAATCGCCTCTTCGGGCCATCCAAACACCTGCCCAACTTCAACCTCGTGTTCAGCGCGGGCAACTATAAGGACAACTTCGCTCAGCGGCAGGTTGGGCGCTACTTCTTCGATATTCAGACCTCGGGCGGCAAACAAGCGCCGAAGGGTTGGCTCTACCAGTATTCAGCCGGACTGACACAAGGTTTCTATTCCGACGACACGGCGCAATACGTGCCATCGTTCAATGGCTCGATCGGCTTTCGGTTCACCGAACGCACGCAAACGACTCTCAGATACTCCTACCGAAGGCAACACGGTTTCACGCCGCTAACTTTCGATCGCACTGGTTCCTTCCACGTGGCGAGCCTTGACACTTTGAATGAGGTCCTTCCCGGGCTGCGCGTCGGCGGGCAGATTGGATTCGACTTCAATCGCGACCGGCAGGGTGACATCGCGTGGCAGTCTCCCGCGGTGCGTCTCGAGTACGAGCCAAACGAGACCGTCCGTTTTCGGGCCCTTTCTCAGTACATCCCTGAGCGGCATGAGTGGAGTACGCTCCGCCTCGACTTTTCCGGCAAGTGGAACGACCTTCGAATCGGCGCAACAGGCCGGTACGACGGCATTCGCCACAAGTGGGGATCTCTGAACCTGTTCGTGGACGGCTTGACCATCGGTCGGCTTCGTTTTGCGACGCTGCTTCGGTACAACGGATACCTCTCTCGCTTCGATGCGGCACACTTCTCGTTCATCTACGACCTGCACTGCACGGAGGTCATCCTGCAGGTGCTGCAGACGAATACCGGATTTCGGCCGGGCACGGAGATCCTGTTCTTGATTCGGCTGAAGGCGCTACCGTTCTCCAGCCCGTTCGGCATCGGGCGCTCCGGCCAGCCGTTGGACCTCGGTACGGGCGGCTTCTAAGTAGGTAAACTGAAACCGCCGACTCGTTCCTCCCAGTTGCCAAGTCGGCCGATACGTTACGATTTCCAAATGACTGAGCACGACCGAACGGAAAACGGAGAGACATCCACGAACGGCGACCTGCCACGCGTACAGTTCAGGCCCGCTTCCAAGGGGCGTGTCAAAGAGGCGGAGGATAAGCCGGCGACGTCGAAGCCGACCGGTGAAAAACGCTCGTCGAGGCGGCCACCCAAGAAAGCGCCGGCGAAGAAGACCTCCGGCAAGAAGGCGCCGGCCAAGAGGCAGCCCCGCCAGAAGAAGGAACGAACGCCGGCGGTAGAGCAGAAGCCGGCCACCCTGCCGATAGAACCTCCGATACCGACGCCGGAAGGGGCTCCACGGGTCGTGGTTCGGGAAGGCCGATCGTTGCTGGTCGTGGATGGGAAGGCCGTAGCCCCCTTCTTTTTCTTCGGCAACCCTTGTAACGAAAAGGCGCTGAAGATCACGCTGGACCAAGTGAAGAAGGCTGCGGAAGCCGGCGTGCACCTGTTCAGCATGATGCTGGAGTTCCGCGTGGACGAGCAAGGCGCGCAGAACGCGCTCGACGCCGCGATCTATCTTCTCAAGCGGATCGGGGAGGTGGACCCGGACGCGAAGGTCGTATATCGGGTTGTCTTCGCTCCGCCCGAGGGATGGCAAAAGCGTTTCCCCGACGCTGTCTTTCACTACGCCGACGGGACCCTGGCCGAGCCGAGCGTTTGCGACAATGAGTTTTGGGGCGAAGCGGCGACCTATTTGAGAGGTTTCGTCCGGGCCCTCCGCCGACACGATGCGCAGAAGAGAGTCATCGGAATTCACCTTGACCGAGGCGAGTGGTTCTTCGCGGACGGTTGGGGATACGACACGAGCCGTGCGGCAGAGCGGGCGTTCCGCGACTGGGCGCGCCGACGATACAACAACGACCGCGTGCTCCTCCAATCGGCGTGGTTCGACGGGTCGGTAACCTTCGACACGATCACGATTCCCGATTACTTTGAGCATGCCCTGGACGAAAGCGAGTTCCTATTGGCGCGCAGGAAGGAACGCCGATGGGTGGACTATCACTTATTCTTGAGCGATGCCACGGTCGAGCGCATCGGCAAGCTGGCGCGCGAAGTCAAAGAGGCGAGCGAGGGATGGTATCTCGTGGGCGTCAGTTACGGGTACACCTTTGAGTGGGCCCACCCGGCAAATGCTCACCTCAGCCTTGGCAAGCTCTTGAGGAATCCGCACGTCAACATCGTCGGCGGTCCGCCGAGTTACCGAGATCGCGGAATGGGCGGAGCTGCGCCGTTCCCGGGGCCGATCGACAGCGTTCCGCTCAACGGCAAGCTCTTTCTTAGCGAGGAGGACTTCAAGACCCCAATCAGCGGTGCGCAGGAGCCGGACGATTTCAACCCGGTGATGCCCACGCCGCAAGAGCTCGCAGCCGCGCACTGGCGAAGCCTTGGCTCTGCCATCGCGCACGGGTGCGGCATTCAATGGATGGACCTTTGGGGTCATGGATGGCTCAATACGAAGGCGATTTGGGAGAGAGCTGCCAAGGTGAGAGAAATCATGACGCTCGCCATGGGCGCACCGGTTTCGGATCCGGAAGTAGCCGTGCTCATTGATGAACGGAGCCTTGCGTATCTCGCGGATCCACGCGCGTTCAAACTTCTGATCCAAGACTCGCGCGAGGCTGTGTTGCGGGCGGGCGTGAGCGCAGGCTTCTATCTCCTGACGGATCTCGCCCACCGAAAACGATTTCCGGACGCGAAGCTGTACATCTTTTTGAACGCCTGGGACATCCGGCCGGAAGTTCGCAGCGCGATCCGAAATCGGCTTCAGCGCAACGTCAAGACGCTCTTCTGGGTGTACAGCGCCGGGCAGTTCGAGTGGGGAAGGCCCGCCCTGCCGCGAGTGAGAGAAGTTACAGGCGTGGCGATTCGACCCCAGCCGTTCAAGAGCCGAGCCGGGACGACGATCCTCAAGCGCGACCACCCGCTCACGAAACTTCTGGAAGAGCGCGCTTTGAGTACCGTCGAGCAGCTAGAACCCAGTTACTTCGCCATTCCGGAAGAGGACACGATCGTCCTGGGCGAATACAACCAAACCGGACTGCCGAGCTTCGTCGTTCGCGAGATCGAGAATGAAGAAGGGGGTTGGAGGACGGTCTTCCTGGGCGAACCCATCGTCACGGAGCGAATTATTCGCGGGCTGTGTGAGTACGCATCCGTTCAGATCTGGAATCACCATGGCGACGTAGTGCACTGCCGACCGCCCTTCCTCACCATCCACTACAAGGGCGACGGACACCGCATCGCCACGCTGCCTGATCGCTGGCACGCCTACGACCTCGTCAAGGGAGAAACGGTTGCCGTAGACCAAACGCACATCCGGAGCGACGCCACCGATGGGGCCACGCAGGTTCTTCTTGCAGGCGAAGTCGGGTACGTTCGCGCTCTGCTCGAGGCGGACCCCGAAGAGCTGGCGAAGGTAGATCAAACCGAAATCGAAGAGACGGACACTGTCGCAGACCGCGAGGGAGAACTGGATGTTCCTCTTCTCACCTTGCCTCAAGACGAGCACTGGGCCGCCTATCTCGCCCTCGAAGACGAGCCGGAAGAGCCGGAGGACACAGAGCGGGAGGCCAAGAAGCGGCGGGAAGCTCGGAGACGACCTCGTAAAGCCGTGAAGCGACCGCTTAAGGCATCCAGCGACACCGAAGAGATCGGCTTCGTCTTTCGTCCGAGAAAGGGATGAGGGCAGGCGTCACAGCCGTAGTGGGGAAGCCCAACGTCGGGAAGACGACGTTGATGAACTTCATCGTCGGGCAAAAGGTGGGCATCGTCTCTCCGAAGCCGCAAACGACGCGAAAGGCGATCTTAGGGATCGCGAATCTGCCGGGAGCGCAGATCGTGTTCAAGGACACTCCGGGCATCCACCAGCCGAAGACCAAACTCGGCGCGATCATGGTGGAACGCGCGAAGGAAGTGCTGTCCACTGCCGATGTCATCCTCTTTGTGGTGGACGTCAGCAGGCCGCCAAACGAAGAGGACAGGCAGATTGCGCGGCTGTTGAACGTCCATTCTTCCGCACCACGCGTCGTCGCCTTGAACAAGATGGACCGCCTCCGCCCGGAGCGGGTGCCGGAGCACTACGCTGCCTATGAAGAGCTCACCGCCCCGAGCGAGATGATGTACACGACGGCTTTGACGGGCGAGAACGTCGACAAGCTGATCGACAGGATCGTGTCGAGGCTCCCGGAATCGGAGCCGCTCTTTGACGACCCCGATTTGTATACGACTCAAACCGTGCGAGACATGGCGGCCGAGCTGATTCGGGAGCAGGTGCTCTTGGCGACGCGGGACGAGGTTCCTTACGGAGTGGCGGTCGTCATCGAGAGCTGGGAGGATGCGGATCCGGCTTCTCCCAAACCGATCACGAAGATCGGTGCGGTGATCGTCGTAGAGCGAAAATCCCACAAGCCGATCCTGATCGGCAAGGATGGCCGGATGATCAAGAAGATCGGCACGGCTGCCCGAAGGGAGATCGAAGACTTGGTGGGCACGCAGGTGTTCCTCGAGTTATTCGTCAAGGTTCGCGAAAAGTGGGTGGATCGGCCCGCGCTGCTAAAAGAATACGGGCTGTTCTGAGGGCGGAACTGCCGGAGAAGCGTTCGCGTATACTCTCGTAACTCCTTCATGGAGGCACACTGCTATGAACACGAAACTCTATCAACCAACTCGGAAATCGTTTTCGTACGCCAACGCGTATCTGACCCGTCAGTGGAGGTATGAGCGATGCAAGTCTCTCTCGTGACCGCCATGATCTTGGCGATGGCATCGCCAAACTCAACCCTCCAACTCCAAGAGCCTTCCACGCTCACGACGACATTCAAGTACACGGCGACCGTCGCGGAAGCCAACGGAGACACCTACCTTTGGATTCCCGTACCCTCGAATAACGCATTGCAGGTCGTCGGCGACATCCTCGTCTCGTCCGAGACAGACCCCAACCTCGACTACGCGATCAACACGGAGCCGGAGTTCGGAAACCGGATGATCGCAGTCCACCTTCCCAGCCACCAGGGCCCCCTTACGGTTACCGCCACGTTCACGGTGAAGCGTAAGCGGCCGGCGGTCTTGGATGAGAAGATGGGGCTAACCCAGGGATTCCCAAGCCTGGCTCGGTGCCTCGCGAGCGACTCTCTCGTGCCTGTCGGGGCACGTTATGCCGAGCTTGCGCGAGAGGTGGCGGGGAACACCCTGGATGTGATGCAGCGCATGAAGCAGATCTTCACGCACACAACGGAAGAACTGTCCTACGATTACCAGAAGCAGTCTCCCAAGCTCGGCCAAGGTGATGTGGCATTCGTGTGCGACATCAAGACAGGGAACTGCTCGGACATCCACAGCTACATGATCTCGCTGGCGCGATCCTCCGGTATCCCGGCGTTCCTGGAGTATGGATTCCCGATTTCCGGAATCCCCGTGCCGGAGGATCTTCCGAAAGAGGGCAGCATCGGGGGCTATCACTGCTGGATGTGGTATTGGGACGCCGGTCTCGGGTGGTTGCCCGTAGACGCTTCCGACGCGATCCGGTGGAACGATGCCAAGCACCCGGAAGTGGCACAGCGCCTCTTCGGAAATCTTGTGCTCCATCGCAGCGCGGTCGCGATCTCCCGCGGTCGGGACATCCAGCTCGTACCGGCCGCCAAGAACGGCCGCCTGAACTACTTCATCTATCCGTACGCTGAAGTCAACGGACAAAAGGCGAACACAGAGTGGAAGATGGAGTACCGCATCGAGTCGTAAAGATCCGACATCACGAAGAAAGGGGCTGTCGCTCGACAGCCCCTTTGCCGTTGTATCGTTGCGTCTACCGCGTTCTTCGTCGAGCCGCCAAGGCCCCCACTCCCGCAAGCAGCGCGAGCAGGGAAGCGGGTTCCGGCACAGGCGCCAGTTTCGCCGACCCGCCGCCGGGAATGCCCTGCAAGTGCAGCAGCGCTGGCACGTTCAAGTTCCCCTGCGACAGGGCGACGAAGTCATTTTCGTCCAGGCCGGGAGCGCTCACCTGCCAGGTGACGGACTCGCCTGGCTTCAGCCGGTCCGCGCCACCGTTCCGATTGGAAGTCTCAAAGTCGACAAACATGTCGAACCGCCCAGAGGCGTCATTGAACGCGTCCAGCCCGAAGCCAAAGCCTGTGATCTTCGAGCTGCTGTGCGTCAGGTTGAGCCCCGACGGAAAGGGCTCGATGTTGAGCAGCAGTTTGGTCAAGAACTGACCCGACGCGGATCCAGCGTTGTGCGTCAAGGTCATGTCAACCGTGTCGGTGCCGGCGTCCTGAACGATCAGAGTGGCGAACGGACTGGTGCCTTGCGGCGGATCGCCCGTGACGAGGATCGAAAAGTCATACTGGATGGCGGCTTTCGTTGTGGCGGGGGCGAACGCGGCGACCATGCCCAGCATCAGTGCAATCGTTGTAGTTGTCGTTTTCATAGTACGGAATTCCTCCCCTTCACGTATTAGACCGCAATTGGGGGGCCGTTGGTTCCACTTTTTCCTGGGAAATAGACCAGGTTTGCGCAAGGCTTAACAATCCTCGGAACGCGGAGAGATTCTTTTCGTGAAAACTTGACATACGCTTGCGGGGGTGGGTACTATACTGCCGCATTCCACTTACGATGCTTTCGGGAACGCCAGGATGTCTGTTCCCGACAACTCAAACCAATCAAGAGGAGAAAGAAACCAAGAAATGAGAAACACGAAGAAGTCTTCAAGGAAGAGCATGACGAAGAGCGCCGGTGCGAAAGAAACCGCGGCGAAGACCAAGGCGCGGGCGACTGCAGCGAAGCAGCCGAGCCGAAACGGACGCGGCCGACCGCCGAAGCTCGTCAAGGCGTTTGGCGAGGAGAAGAGCCTTTCCAACTGGGTTCGCGACAAGCGCTGCAAAGTGACGCTCGCTACGCTCCGTGCGCGTCTGCGGGCTGGCATGAAGCCCGAGGATGCCATCACCTCTCCGCCTTATCAGGCTCCGGGCAACCGGAACTGCATCCTCGTGACCGCGTTCGGCGAGACGAAGAACATCCGCCGTTGGGCGCAGGATCGTCGCTGCAAAGTCAGCTACTACACGCTGGTGCAGCGCATCCGCACCGGTATGGATCCGGAACTCGCCATCAAGTCTCCGCCTGTGCAGGGCTTCTACAACAAGGTCCTGTTTGGGCAGAAGGCGCGAGAGTCCAGCCCGAGCTACACCCCGCACTGGGTGATGCGCGAGTCTCGCGAGAACCTTCCTCCGCGACCGCCGGCGAAGCGTGGGCGCGGAGTGGTGCTCCAGCGCCAAAAGGCTGAGGCTGAAGCCAAAGCGAAGAAGGCACGCGCCAAGAAGAGCGCCAAGAGGAAGAAGTAGGAGCGCAAGCTACCACCTTCTCAAACCATCGAGTGGCTGCCGTCTGGCAGCCACTCGCGCTTCAGGGATCCAGTCTCTCGCCTACCGGGATTCCTTCAGCAATGCCTCGACGGCCTTGTCCAGATCCGCGTTCGCGAGGTCGGCGAACCGCACCTTGCCCGAACGGTCAATGAGATAGTAGTCCGGAAAGGAATCGCCATGATAGGCCTTCATCGTCTTGCGCTCACCATCCTGGGCAACCGGATAGTCAATCTTCAGCTCTTGGACGACGGCTTTCATCTTTGCAACGTCCGGGTCGGAGTGAACCGCGAGGAGGACCAAGCCTTGGTCCTTGTAGCGTCCGTACAGCTCCTTGAGGTGCGGCACGGACGCCTTGCACGGCCCTCACCATTGGGCCCAGAATTCGAGGATGACCACCTTGCCCTTGAGCTTCTCCCACGTCGGAGGATCGCCCTTCCAGTTCAACCACTCCGTCGCCACGATTGGTGGCGGCGCCTTTCCCTCGAGAGCGTCCTTGAGCGCGTTCGTCTCTTCGTTGCCGCGCTCCCGGCGAAAGCCATCTCCCTGGGCCGCGAAGAGCGCCACGGAGAGGGCGAGGATTCCGAGAATTGTGTTCGCTCGCATACAGACAGTATAGTCCGAATGGAACGGGCCTGTGTGGGCCTTCGTACTCGGGATAGGATGACACCCAGCATCACTGCTGTTCTCGCTCTCTCCAGCCTTCTCGTCGTCGGTTGCGATGCGGGTCAGGGTTCGGAAGGACAGGCCGCGGATCGCCCTGAGCGCGTACTGCCGAAGGACGCGATCCCGGCCATTTTTGCGCCCACGTTCGCAGAGGGGAAGTCAATGAACCTCCCGCCGGACACTCCGGTCATCGGCGTCGTGATCGGTGAGGAGGCTCGCGCATACTCGTTGACACTTCTCGATGCGCATGAGATCGTCAACGATGAAATCAATGGCGTAAAGTTCGCTGTGACATGGTGACCCCTTTGCGGAACTGCCATCGTGTATGGCAGGGAAGTCAAGGGCCGAGAGCTTCACTTCGGCGTGAGCGGGATGCTCTGGAGAAACGCGTTGGTGATGTACGACCGAGAAACGGACACTCTGTGGAGCCATTACACGGGCGAAGCCATCGAGGGAGAGCTAAAGGGCGAGCGCCTCGAGATGCTCCAGGCCGTGCCGCGCGTCGCGTGGAAAGATTGGATCAAGCAGCATCCGAACACCAAGGTCCTCGTGGTCAACGGAAAAGCGTACGCGGAGCGTTCGCCGTATGAGGGGTATTTCAACGATCCGAATCGTACGGGCATAAGACCCACGAAGAACCAAGACAGTCGTCTTCCGCCGAAGTCTTTTGTGCTCGGCATCCTCGTTGACAAGAAGGCGGTAGCGGTGCCGCTCAAGGTTTTGGAAGAGAAGCGCGTCGTCGTCTTCGACGTAGGCAAGGATCGGATCGCCGCCTTCTACGATCCGGATTCGGGGGCTTTGGGCGCTGTCCGCGTCCAGGCGGACGACCCGATCGTTCGAATCGAGGGGCTGGAATTGGTCACTCGAACAGGCCAGCGTACTCATATCGGCAACGCACGGCTCTTGCCGGCCATCCGATCGTATTGGTTCGCTTGGGCCGACTTTCATCCGGATACCGAGGTCGTTGAGGGCTCGGGATAGAGGGTATCGTAAGCGGTATGCTTGCGTTACTCATGGCTGTGTCCTTGCAGTACCCGTACGCGGATCTCGTCGCGCTCGTGAGTCCGGAGCGCCTGAAGAGTACAGTCGAAAAGCTCGCATCCTTTCCGACGAGGAACACGAACTCCCCGACGCTCACGGAGGCGGCGGAGTGGTTGGCGGACCAGTACCGCTCGATTCCCGGAATGCAAGTCGAACTGATGCGCTACACGATCCAGCAGAGCCGGCGAGTTCCGGAAACGAAAGAGGTCGTACAGGTGATTGCGAGACTCCCGGGAGAGGACGATCGAATCATCCTCGTAGGGGGCCATCTCGACTCGTTAAACCTTCAAGGGGATCCCCTGACTGCGCGCGCGCCGGGCGCGAACGACGATGCGTCCGGAACCGCCCTCGCCCTCGAACTGGCCCGCGTCATGTCCCGGCGGAAATGGAAGCACACCCTCGTGTTCGTTGGGTTCACGGGCGAGGAGCAGGGCTTGCTCGGCGCCACTGCTCTGGCTCAGCGGGCAAAAGAGGAGGGCTGGAAGATTGATGCGGTGCTCAACAACGACACCGTCGGGTCTTCGTCCAACAAGAACGGGCAATCGGATCCGACACGCGTTCGGGTGTTTAGCGAAGAGAGCGAAGAGCACCAGAGCCGCGAGTTGGCTCGGTTTATCGAGTGGATTACTCGGGAGAAGGTGCCTCACAGCGGCGTCCGGCTCGGGCCGATGGATACCCGGGAAACATCAGACTGGTTCGGAATCAAACTCGTCTTCCGGCGCGATCGCTTCGGTCGCGGCGGAGACCACACTCCGTTCGCGAACGCGGGCTTTGCTGCCGTTCGATTCATCGAAGTCTATGAGGAATACACGCGGCAACACACGGAAGAGGATCTGCCCGAGCACATGGACTTCGAGTACCTCGCCAACGTCACGCGGATGAACCTGGTTGCGATGGCGGCCCTCGCCAACGCGGGCCCGCAACCCCGAAACGTGCGGATTGATCGCCGTCAGGGACACGACACGCACCTCACCTGGGAGGGCGACGAGGGCGTGCCCTATGTCGTCTACTGGCGCGAGACCACCAGCCCCGTCTGGCAGGGAGCGTTCGAAGTCGGCGCCGTTTCGGAATACACCGTCAAGAAGATCAACAAGGACGACTACTTGTTCGCGGTGGGAGCGCTGGGCGGTATTCCCGTGCCCGCCCAGTAAAACTTCGAACTTTCAAGCGGAGTGCCCTCGTCCATTGGTTGGACCGGGGCCGTCGGACGACGGCGTCCGCTTGCCGAGCACCTGTTTACTGCTGGAACGATTCGGGCCGAGGGTTTATAGCCCTCGGCGCCTCGGTCCGCCACCCGAACGGTTTCTCGTATAATCGAAGCGTGAAGTTTCGGCATTTGCCGACTCCCGCTCGGGAGCCCACGGCTTGTGGCGAGTTTCTCGGACACTTGGCCGTCGGGATTGGCTTGGCTGACCTGCTCGTCACCGGGCTTGCGTACCTGGTCGTGGAGTCGTGGATTCCCGGCAACCTGTTTCTCCATCTGTCGGTGCCGTATCTCCAGCTGTGCGGCATTCTGCTTCTACCCTTCCTGTACCTGTTCAGCCTGGCTGCGGATTGGCTCGGCGCTACAGGGCTATCTCGGATCGGTTGGTGGCTTTTCTGGCCGTGCCTCGGCCTGGTGGTTGCCACTCCCACGGTCACCGTCTGTTTCGGGTAGCGAGTCAGCGGAGCCGGGCGTCGGCAAGGGACAAAAGCGCCCGAACCACGTTCGGATCGAACTGCGTCCCAGACCCCGCTTCGATCTCTCTCAGCGCCTGCTCTGGCTTCCAGGCCGGTTTGTAGGAACGATCGGACGTGAGCGCGTCGAAGACATCGGCCACGGCGGCGACTCGACTCTCAATGGGAATCTGCTCCCCCGAAAGACCGTCCGGATACCCGTTTCCATCCCACCGCTCGTGATGGGACCGCGCAACCACGCCGCTCCGACGCACTAACTCGTTCTCGGAACCCTCCAACCACGCGGCGCCGAACTCTGTGTGCCGCTGCACGATAGCGTACTCCTCTGAATTCAGCTTCGACGGCTTGCTCAGCAGACTGGAGGGGATCCGAGCCTTGCCCAGGTCGTGAAGCAGGGAAGAGGCTGAGACCACATCCGCCTCCCGCTCCTCCATGCCCAGTTTCAGGGCAAGCGCCCGGCTCAGCGCGGCGACGCGGAGAGGGTGTCCTCCCGTGCGGTCCTCCACCGATTCGGCGGCCGCGGCCAGCCTTCTCATGGTTTGAAGATCGCGACCGTTCGAACCGGCGCTGGAGACTGCCTCCTCGAGAAGCCCTGCCGTCCGTCGAAGTGTCCGGAGCCTGGAGACGACTCGAACGCCCAAGTCGTCGAGCAGGAAGACCTCGTCGGCATCGGGTAGCTCGTCGGTAGGTTCCGGCAGCAAGGCGACCAGCGGGAAAAAGCGTTCGCGGTCCCGACGGTCAATCACTTGGGGTTCGCCGTTCGGAATGTACAGCACCCAGTTCGGCGAATGCTCGATCGCCTCCTCGACAGTGGGGAAGAGCGCGATCGAGGCGCGAAGGGATTGCGCCACCCTTCTGAGGCGCGCGTGGACGTCAGCCGTCCCGCCGACGACCGCCATTGTCGCTGGTTCGTGTCCCCTCCGCATGCCGCTTCGGTCTGCCCGAACTCAAATCCTACCCGAACTTCGTGAATCTTACGAAGGCGGAAAGGGGTAAAAGAGTGTAGACCGGCCCTCAATGGGCCGGCGCCTTCATCTGTGAGGGGGACATGCACGAAATGAACAAAGGAATCTGGAGTTATTTGAAGTGGGCTGCCGTCATTGCGATCGCGGCTCTCGTTTTTGTACAAGCAGTAGCGCAGCCGTCGCTCGACCAAGTCGTGCGAGGGCTACGGTTTCGCTCGATCGGTCCTGCTGTGATGAGCGGACGAATCAGCGACATTGATGTGGACCCGCGGAACACGGCGGTCATTTACGTAGCGACTGCGTCGGGAGGGGTCTGGAAGTCCACGAACGGTGGCGTTTCCTGGAGGCCCATTACCGATGAGCTGGACGCCGCCTCGATGGGCGACGTAACCGTTTCGGCCGCGAACCCTGATATCGTTTGGGTGGGCTCCGGCGAGCCGAACAACCGAAACTCGGTTGCTTGGGGAAGGGGAGTCTACGTCTCGCAGGACGGCGGCCAGACATGGCAACACGTCGGTCTCGCCGAAACGCAGCAGATTGCACGGATCGTCACCCATCCAAAGGATCCGAACGTAGCCTGGGTCGCTGCAATCGGGCCGCTCTGGAATGCGAGCGAGCATCGGGGGGTCTACAAGACGACCGATGGCGGCAAGACGTGGCGGAAAGTCCTTTACACCGACGAGAACACCGGCGCGAGCGACATCGTCATCGATCCGTCGAACCCGAACGTTCTCTACGCCGGAATGTACGAGCGCCGACGGTATCCCTGGACGTTTCGAAGCGGAGGCCCAAACGGTGGCGTCTTCAAGAGCACAAACGGCGGCCAGACCTGGACGAAGCTGACGAACGGCCTGCCCAAAGGTCAAACAGGGAAGATCGGCTTGACGATCTACCCAAAGAACCCGAAGATCGTTTACACCATCATTGAGGCCGAAGGGCGGGGTACCGACGAGGATCAAAACGGCGTCTACCGAAGCGAGGACGGCGGCACGTCCTGGAAGCGGATGGGCACCTTCAACACCCGCCCATTCTACTATCACGAAATCGCCGTGGATCCGAACGACGACAAGCATCTCTTCGCCGTTTCGACCAACCTGATGGAATCGCGGGACGGAGGCGCCACGTGGAGAGGGCTGCAACTCGGCATCCACGTGGACTTTCACGCCGTCTGGATCAACCCCGCTAACTCGAACCACGTCATCACGGGCTCGGACGGGGGCGTCGCCGTTTCGTTTGACGGAGCGCAGACGTTCTGGTTCATGGAGGACATTCCGGTTGCCCAGTTCTACGACGTTACCTACGATATGGCGGTCCCGTACCACGTGTACGGCGGCCTGCAGGACAACGGCAGCTGGGGCGGGCCATCGGTGTCGAGAAACCGGTCGGGCATCGGCAACTGGGAGTGGTACCGCATCGGCGGCGGCGACGGCTTCCACGTCCAGGTAGATCCGACGGACAACGTAACCATCTACAGCGAAAGCCAGGGCGGTAACATCGGCCGCCGGAACAAGAAGACGGGCGAAACCCGCTCGATCCGACCGCGCGCCCAAGGCATCCGCTACAACTGGTCTACCCCGATCGTCATGAGCCCGCACAACCCGAAGATCATCTGGTTCGGCGGAAATGTCTTGTGGAAGACCATAGACGGCGGCGACAGCTGGGAGCAGGTCAGCCCGGACCTCACCACGAACGACCCCGAGAAGCAGAAACCGATGGGGGGCTTGACGCCTGAACGAACAGGCGCCGAGACGCACTGCACGATCATCACGATTAGTGAGTCGCCCCTCCAGGCTGATCTCGTCTGGGTCGGCACGGACGACGGACTCGTGCACGTCACGGAGAACGGCGGTCATGACTGGACGAACGTCACGGCGAACATCCAGGGCGTCCCCGCCAATACGTGGGTCAGCCGAGTGCACGCCAGCGCGCACCGCCGAAACCGTTGCTACGTGACCTTCGACGGACACCGGACTGGCGACTTCAAGCCTTACGTTTTCGTAACCGAGGACTTGGGCAAGACTTGGACGAATATTTCGGCGAATCTGCCGGCGGACGAGTCGGTCTATGTCATCAAAGAGGACCCTTACAACGAGAACCTCCTCTTTGTGGGCACCGAGTTCGGCCTCTACGTCTCCATTGACCGGGGCAAGTCCTGGACCCGATGGAGCACGAACCTCCCGACCGTGGCGGTTCACGACATCGAGATTCACCCGCGGGAGCGCGAGATCATTCTCGGCACGCACGGCCGCGGAATCTTCATCGCCCCGATCGAGGCCCTCGAGGCTCTCACCGCCGACGCAATGAAGGAACCCGTCGTTCTCGCAGATCCCGTAGATGCCTACCAGTGGGTCTCCGACTCGACCGGAGGCTACGGGGACGGCGACGGCTGGTACTTCGGCGACAATCCGCCCCTTGGCGCGAGGATCTCGTACTACTTGAGCGGCGACTCGGACGTCACCATCGAGATCCTGGATGCATCCGGAGCGGTGATCGCTACGGTCCCGAACGCACCCGGGATGGCTGGCGCGAACGTGGCGTATTGGAACTTCCGCCGCAATGAACAGCAAGGCGGCGGTCCCGGCGGCGGCCGGGGCGGTTTCCAAGGGCGCTTCGCACTCGTTGAGCCGGGCACGTACGGGGTCAGGGTCAAGGTCGGCGATAAGGTCGTCGTCAAGACGCTCACGGTCAAGCCTGACCCGGCAGGTCAGTAGGCTAAACCGACGAACGGGGAAGCCCTCCGCGACCCCGCGGAGGGCTTTTCTCTGAAGCGTCGGGGCTAACTCAACATAATACAGATTATCGGAACATTTGTCTCAGAGTCAAAAGGAACCGTCGGAAACCTCGCACCTTGGCTTCGGGTTGGCTAATCGATGGCGTCGATCCTGTACTCCAGAATGCCGGCCGGCGCCTCGACCTGCACGACGTCGCCGACAACTCGACCAACCAATGCGCTGCCGAGCGGCGAAACGATCGAAACCAAGTTGTGTTCTGGATCAGCCTCATAGGAGCCGACCAGCGTCACCGTCAACTCTTCCTGCCACTTGAGGTCGAAAAGCTTGACCTTGCTGCCGAGGTGGGCGATGTCGCCGCTGGCGCCTGCCGGGCGCTCCACGATCGTTGCGTGTTCAAGGATCTTTTCGAGGTCCGCAATGCGGCCCTCGATCCGAGCCTGCTGCATCTTCGCCTCGTGATACGCGGCGTTTTCGCGCAGGTCGCCGTGTGAGCGAGCCTCTCGGATCGCTTCGGTGACCCGGGCGCGCACCGAGCCTTTCAGCTCCGCCAATTCCTCTTCCAAGCGGCGCTTTCCTTCTGGTGTCAGCAAGATCTCTTTCATAGTTCGGGGTACTTTAGGGCGAGTTGCCCGCCGTTTCCGTCGTAATCGTAACACACAATAGCAGGGAAGAAATCCAGGAATGCCTCTCTTCCCTGCCATCCGACGTCGAGACTATTATAGTCGATAACGCCTCCCAGGATGGCACGCCGGAAGTAGCAGCCGCCTGCCGTCCGGACGCCCTTCTCATTCGAAATACGGCCAATCGCGGGTTCGGCGTTGCGAACAATCAAGGTTTGGCCGCGGCGACTGGAACCTACGCATTGCTCCTGAACCCGGACGCCAAAGCGAAACCCGGAAGCATCGAGAAACTCGCCGCAGCGCTGGACGAGCGCCCGGACGCCGTCGCCGCCGGCGGACTGCTCCGATTCCCGGACGGAAGGCTCCAAGACTCCGTAGCCGGCCGATTGACGCTGTGGGCGCTATTTTGCGAGCAGACGGGCTTGGAGCGGGTCCTCCATTGCTACTGGCAGACTCGAAGATGGCTCGCACGAGGCCCTGGCCCACACGAGGTCGAGCAGGTCATGGGAGCCTGCCTCATGCTACGGCGACAGCCGGGAGGCGACTTCCCTGCCTTTGAGGAACGGTTCTTCCTCTATTGCGAAGACACGGAGCTTTGCCGTCGGCTCCGTTCTTGCGGCGCAATCCTCTTCGTTCCCGAGGCGGAGTTCGTTCACCAGCTGGGTACGAGCAGCGAGGAAACCCGCTGGCGCGCCGTCGCCTACTACAATCGAGGCAAGGAGCTCTACTTCCGCATTCATCACGGAGCGGCCGCGTGGGTTCTCGCCCTTGCGATGAATCGGCTGGGAGCGCTTCTCCGGCTTCTGGGTTGGATCGCGGTTCTGCTCATCAAGCCCAGGTCTGCCGCACGCAAGATTCCGCTCTTCCTGCGCGTTCTCTTCGCTCCGATTGACCCATACTCCGCTTGGGCTGGGCACAAGACATGAAGATCCTGAGCGGGGTTTGCTGGTTCGCCGTCGCCATCCTTTTCCTCGTTGCTTGCTTGCAACGGATTTGGGACTACGACTTTTGGTGGCTCTTGGCGACCGGCCGAGACGTGCTCGAAAAGGGTTTCCCTCGAACCGAAAGCTTGGCAGTTGGAGGCCTCGGCAACCCGGTCGTCGAGCTGAGGTGGCTGTTTTGCGTCGGGCTGGCTGGAGCGGTTTCTGCCTTCGGCTACGCGGGCGCAACCGTCCTCAAGACCTGCATTCTATTCCTGTCCGGTTGGATAGCCCTCCGCGCGGGATGGCGAACGAGCGCGTCGCTGGCAGTGCCGGCGCTTGCCGTCCTCGCTGTGACGGCTTCGAACGCCCGCCTCATTCTCCGTCCCGAGATCGCGACCTATCTCTTCCTCGCTTGGTTTCTCTACGTCCTACACGGATTTCGTGCCGGGCGGTTGCGAACGCGTTGGCTTTGGGCCTTGCCGGGCCTCCAAATCCTTTGGGTCAACTCGCATACGCTCTTCATCCTTGGCCCGTTGGTGGCTTCCGCCTGGGCCCTTACTAAGACGATCCCGCGGACCCGAAGCGAACGGGCCTCCGCCAGGCTTGCTTGGACGGTTACCGCCGCCGTTTGGCTTGCGTGCCTCTTGAACCCTTACGGCATTCAGAGCTTCCTCTTTACGTGGACGATCTTCGGCGAAGCCCGCGCATCGCTGTTCAAAGATGTCATTGCCGAACTTCAGTCTCCGCTCTTCTTCGGCTTTCGCTATTCGGCGACCCTGGGGCTCCTGCTGCTAACCGTTGCGTTCGTCCTTGTGCTCGCTCGCTCCGTCCGCCGGTTGGAGCCGTTTCTCACCCTCGTCGCGCTCGCAATGGGCGTGCTTGCGTGGTCGGCGGTCCGAAACATTCCGTTGTTTGCGGTGGCGTCACTTCCCTTCTTCGTCCGCCATTTGGACTGGACGGAGCCAACGCGCTGGCGCCCATTCCTTGCCACAGGCGTGCTCGCGTCGTCCCTTTTCCTCATCTGGGCAATGACGACTGACCGACTGCACCTCTGGCAAAACGAAAGCAATCAGTTCGGGGCGGGGCTCGCTGAGTACCGATTCCCTACGGATGTCATCGCCGACCTGGTCGAGAGCCAACCGACCGGCCCGGTGTTCAACTCGATGGAGGTCGGTGGCCTGCTACGACACAAGGGGATTCCCTACTACGTGGATCCGCGCCTCGAGGTGTTTGGCGAGCGCGTCTACGAACGCTACTTTGCCGTCAGTAAGTCGTCGGAAGCCCTCGCGCGGCTCCTTGAGGAGTATCAGATGCAGGACGCCGTGGTCAGTCACGCGTCGCCTTTCATCCCTCTGTTCCTATCGGCGGACGGTTGGTCGCTGGTCGCGTACGACGCTTCCGCGTGCTGGTTCAGTCGCCGGATTCGGCGTTCGGATCCCGCTGCCCTGAATCTCCCGGGTCAACCGGTTGCCTACCGATCGGCTCGAATTTGGGAGCGATGCGTGTCTCCCCAGCCCTATCTCGCCGTCGCTGCGCTGCTGGATCACCTGAACCGCCTCGAAGAGGCGCTGGCGTGGGCAAACAGAGCGCTGGAGGCGTATCCGAACGGAATCGGGATCGAGACGGTGCGCGGTGGCATTCTCTATCGGCTGGGTCGAATCGAAGAGGCGAGGGAGGCTTTCCAACGAGCGGTCGAGCTGGACCCCCAGGACGCGGAGGCATGGACGGGGCTTGGCGCCGTCCAGGCCGCGGAGGGAGACACGGCCGCCGCGCTTCTCAGTCTGGAGAAGGCGACCCGTCTTCAGCCCGACGACGCGAACGGTTGGATGTGGCTCGCCGCCGCCAAGGCCCAAGAAGGGGACCTTGCAGGGGCTGCAGAGGCTCTGGATACGGCGATCCGCCGAGGTGGGGAGAATCCAAGCGCCCTCGCATTCCTGGGAGATGTGCAGCAGGCTCGAGGCCTGCTCGCCGAGGCGGAGCGCGCCTATCTCCGCGCTCTGGCCTTAGACCCGACGAACCGACAGGCTGCGTCCGGCGTGATCACTCTCTACCTTCGTCGCGGAGAAGAAGTCAGGGCGCGGGAGATCTTGGGCGCGTATGAGAAGGCGATCGGCAAGCCAGACGAAGAGCTGCGGCGACTCTTTCCCTGAGCCTCATGGGGTAAACTCGCGTCTCTCTACCGCCACCGCCTTGGGCTGGGAAGCGGTCTGAAATCCAAGAAAACGAGGTGAATGTAGAATGGCACGAGTCAAGCGTGGCGTCATGCGCCACAAACGCCACAAGAAGATCTTAGAAAGGGCCGAGGGATACTACGGTCGCAAGCGTCGGACATTCAAGAACGCCAATGAGCAGGTGATGAAGTCCGGGCAGTACGCCTATCGTGACCGCAGAAACCGCAAGAGGGACTTCCGCCGGCTCTGGATCGCGCGGATCTCCGCGGCCTGCTCCAACTTGGGGGTGAAGTACAGCCACTTCATCCACGGTCTGAAGGAAGCTGGAATCGAAGTGGACCGCAAGATGTTGAGCGACTTGGCGATCCACGATCCCGAGGCGTTCGCCGCATTGGTCGAAAGGGCAAAGCCCGCGGAAGCCTAACGCCGCGCGCGTCTGCGCAAGGGCTTATGCACTGTTATCGGCACCCTGGTGAGGAGACTACGCTTCGCTGCAGCAAGTGCGAGCGTCCCATTTGCACGAAGTGCGCCGTTCTTACGACGGTGGGGTACCGATGTCCCGAGTGTGGCCGCGAGCGATCCACTACGCGGGATGTGCCGCTACCGAGCTTGGCGCTTGGGCTTGTGCTCGGCGCGGGCCTGGGCGCCGGTGTCGGGTTCCTCGCGGCGAAGATCGTAGGGTTCCTGTTGTTGCTGGTGAGTCCCCTCGTCGGCCGCGCCCTGGGTGAGCTCTTGTTCCGTTCGATGGGCCGACGGTCAAGCCCCTTGGTCGGAGGCGTTACCGCCGTTGCGACGGTACTGGGTTCGCTTCTGGGCCCGATCCAAGCTGCGATCGGCCGGCTGGGCAGTGACTCCGGCGCGGGAATCTTGGCGGGGACGAACGTTTGGGCCGTGGCATTTGCAGCCATCGCCGGAGGGTTGGCGTGGCAGAGGCTGGTGTAAGCATGGATTCGATTCGGGAAAAGGTGGTCGAGGCGGAAGAGAGGATCCGCAAGGCGGCAGGCTTGGAAGAACTCAGAGCCATCGCCACGGAGTACCTCGGCAAAAATGGAGCGCTGACTTCCCTTCTCCGGACGGTCGGGAGCCTGCCGCCGGAAAAGCGCCCGAAGTTTGGGCAGGCGGTCAACGAGGCGAAGCGGAGTCTCGAAGCCCTCGTGGCGGCTCGGGAGTCGGAGCTGCTGGAGGTCGAGCGCAGGCGAGCGGAAGAGCGCGAGCGAGTGGATCTGACGATGCCCGGCCGAGCCTTTCGCACCGGCATCGCACATCCGATCACGCAAACCGAGGACCGCATCAAAGCCGCGATGATCGGTCTCGGCTTCGAGTTCTTCGAAGGGCCGGAGCTGGAAGAGATGAAGTACAACTTCGAGGCGCTCAACTACCCGCCCGATCACCCTGCGATGGACGATCAGGACACGTTCTACATCGACGACCATCGCCTCATGCGAACTCAGTGCACGGCCATCCAGGGCAGAGTGTTCGAGGCCAAGAAGCCGCCGCTGCGCGTGTTCACCGTCGGCCGATGCTTTCGAAACGAAACCGTGGATCGGACACACGGCCATACCTTCCACCAGGTGGACGCCTTCATGGTCGACCGAGGGGTCAACATGGCACACCTCAAGGGCACTCTCAAGGCGTTCGCGACGGCGATGTTCGGAGAGGGAACGCAGGTGCGGTTCCGGCCGGACTACTTCCCTTTCGTCGAACCGGGCGTTGACTACTCCATCTCTTGCCCCTTCTGTTCGGGCAATGGATGCGCGCTTTGCAAGAGCAGCGGTTGGATCGAGTTGGGTGGCGCGGGCCTGATCCATCCGAACATCCTGCGCAGCTACGGCATCGATACGGAGGAATGGACGGGGTGGGCATTTGGCCTGGGTGTAGAGCGCATTCCGATGATGCAGTACCAGATTGACGACTTGCGCCTCTTCTACGAAAACGACTACCGGTTCTTGGAGCAGTTCCGAGCATGAGACTCCCGCTTGAATGGCTTCAGGATTACGTGGAGACCGAGGTCTCGGCTGCAGAGATCGCGGATCTTCTCACGAATTTGGGGCACGAGGTCGAAGCGATCCACGAATCCGACATCGGGTCCGTTCTCGAGATCAAGGTAACGCCGAACCGAGGCGATTGCCTCTCCGTTCTGGGTGTCGCCCGTGAGCTGGCGGCCAAAGACTCACAGAGGTTCCAGCCGACGGAACTCATGAGGACCGCCGTCCGGGGATGGACACTCGGCGACGAATCCAAGCCGCTCTCGGAAACGAGCGTCGCGATCGAAGCTCCCGACCTGTGCCCACGGTATGGAGCGCGGGTTTGGACGGACGTCAAAACCGGGCCTTCCTCGGAGAGGGTTCAGCGCCGTATTACGGCGGCCGGCATGAGACCGATTGACGTCGTCGTGGATACGACGAACTACGTCATGCTGGAGCTGGGCCAGCCGCTGCACGCCTTCGACCTCGACAGGCTCAAGGAAAGGCGCATTGTTGTCCGTGCCGCAAAGCCCGGAGAGCAGATTCGCACACTGGACGGCGTGGATCGAAAGCTCGAACCTGGGATGCTCATGATCTGCGACGCCGAGCGTCCGGTGGCCGTCGCAGGGGTCATGGGAGGCGAAGAAACGGAGGTGACGCCTCAGACGCGTCGGATACTCCTCGAGTCCGCCCATTTCAACCCGCAGTCGGTTCGCCGAACGCGGAGAGCGCTGAATTTGCACACCGAGGCGTCACACCGCTTCGAACGATATGTGGATCCCGAGGGCGTCGTCCGTGCTCTCAACCGCTTTGCGATCCTGTACGAAGAGCAGACCGGCTGCAAGCCCTGCGAAGGCGTCGCGGACGTCTACGTCCGGCGGTGGGAGCCGAACAAGGTCCCGGTTCGCGAAGAGCGATGGAAGATGCTCTTGGCGATGGATGTTCCGCGCGCCATTGCGGCTTCGAGCCTGATCGCGCTCGGTTGCGAAGTGAGGGAGAGCGCCGAGGGTTTGGAGGCGACGGGTCCGTCGTGGCGCTCGGATCTCGCTATCGAAGAGGACTTCATTGAGGAGATCGGGCGCTTGTACGGATACGACAAGATGCCTGTCCTTCTTCCCCAGGGTTCGACGCCCCGGGGAGGCGAGTCTGCGCTCACCGCGCTGAGGTCTCGGGCGCGTCAGGCGATGCTTCGCCTCGGCTACGTGGAGGTGGTCACGCACACGCTCCGCGCGCCATCGCCCTTGGATGCGGCCCAGCCGTTGATCCCCTTGCGCAATCCTGGCTCGCCAGAGGCTGTGTTCCTCCGAAACTCCCTCCTGCCGGGGCTTGCGGACGTCGCGCCCCGGAACTACGGCGCCTCGCCTTTCGTGTTCGAGATCGGGCGAACTTTCTCCGGCGATCGCGAGGCGGTCAGCTTGGGGGCGTTGCTCGCGGGACGAATCCTGCCCGAACACTGGGCGTCGAAACAGGAAGACACGGTGGACTTTTCGGCGGCAAAGGGATGCCTGGAGCGGCTCTTTTCGCATCTTCGCCGTGAAGCGGTCCTTGAGCCTTCCTCAGACGAGCGGTTCCATCCGGCGCGGCAGGCGAAGATTATGTGTGCGGGAAAGGATGTCGGGATCGTCGGCCAGCTCCGCCGCGATCTCTGCGAAGAGCTGCATCTCCCGAAGGAATCCTACGCCTTCGAGGTGTGCCTTTCGGATGCTCTCGACGTACCAGAGTACGTGCCGAAGTACAGGCCCGTCAGCTCGTTCCCGTTTGTGCGTCGCGACATGGCGATCGAGGTATCGAAGGCAGTTCCCTACGCTGACATCGAGGCGGCGATCCAGGAAGCGGCGGGCGAACTGCTCGAACGAATTTGGCTCTTCGACGTTTACGAAGGGAAAGGCATCCCTGAGGGCAAGCACAGCCTGGGCGTGGCGATGATTCTCAGGCACCCGGAGAAGACGCTGACGGACGAGGAAGCGAACGCGGTTCGGGAGCGTGCGGTTGCTCGGTTGGAGCAGCTTGGGGCGAAGCTGCGCTAAGCGAGAGATCGTAGGCGAGCTGAAAGAGCCACACCGCCAGGATGGCCCGGAAAGCCATCGAGAAATGGTAGTAATGCGCAAGAAAGTGCTGGAAGGCGAGCGGGCCGTAGGTCCCTGTTGAGACCAGCAGACCGAACGCGAGCGGAAGCCAATGCCTACGAGCGGCAGCCCAAGCCGAGAGGTTCGCGCCGACTCGGGCGAGGGCGATGTACGGCAGAGGGATCAGAAACAACGAAGCTCCGAGGGAGACGTTCGCAAGCAGCCTTCGGATGTCGGTCGAAGCTGGGAATAGCCACCGTATCAGATCTCTCACCCCACCCGACACACCACGCGCCGCTTGCTCTCGGTATCGCGTTTCCCGAGGGAGGAAATGCTCGTGCATGCCCACATACAAGAGCGTTGCGCCCCAAGCCATCGCATGAAACCACCACGCGGGACGCTCTCCCTGGAATCGGAGGACGAGGGCACACGCGAGCAAAGTCGGTGCCAAAACGACACACTGCTCGTAAGAGAGGAACGCTCCCAACAGACCCAGGATCGCGAGAGCCATCCAACTCCAGTGCTTCACACGCTCGAAGCGCACATAGGAAGCCGCACAAAGCAAGCCGAAAAGAGAGAAAATCGTCGCGGTTCTGCCCGGAGACCAACCGATGACGCGATAAGAGAACGTCATGCCCGTGGTGTCCGCCGTTGCAATCTCAGCCGACAGTTCTCGAAATGCATAGGCGGTAACGAGAGCGACCAGCAGCCACGGACGCCACTTCCCCTGCCCTTCAAGCAGGGCGCGGAATACGAGAACAGCGGCCACCCACCACCCAATCGTCTCGATGGGCAGGTACTCCGGTCCGCCGACCTGCCAGAAGGCATACAGGGCTCCGCACGCCCAAGCGTGGAGCGGTTTTCGGAACAGCTCCCAAACGAGCCACACGAGAAGAACGGAGCACAGAAAGGCGACGAGTTGGTTGATGCTGAGGTATGGAACCAGGTTGTGGCCAAACAACGCTCGATCGAGTTCGAACGCGAGCGTAGGCAGAGGTCTATAGAACCCGTTATAGAGGGGCCAATCGCCTACGAACCATTTGAAGAGGCTCGCCCCTTGTTCAATCCGTTCCTCAATCCGTATCACCATGATATAGGCGTCGTGGTGCTCGGTTCCCTCCGTGAACGGAATGGGGCGCGAGAAGTGGCGCAGGCCAACGGCGTGGATTGCGGCAAGGAACAGAACCCCAGCGAGCCAAGCGCGCTTGCTCACCGTCTATGCCTGTTCGAGCGCCTCTTCGAGATCTTTGAGAATGTCCCGCACGTCTTCGATGCCCAAACTCATACGCAAGCCACCTGGGTGGATGCCTGCTTCCATCTGCGCATCTGGCGGAATCGCGCTATGGGTCATCGAGCCAGGGTGTTCGATCAACGTTCGAATCTGCCCCAGACTGACGGCAAGCGTAATGCTGAGAGAGTTGTCGGCAAGATAGTTCACCAGACGAACCGCGCGCTGGTACGCCTCCTCCGGCTCCCCTTCCAGCTCGAAGTACAGCAGGCTACCCGGCGCAAAGTTTCCGTCAATATCACGCATTTGGCGCTTCGCGAGATCCGCTTGGGGGAAAGAGTCGAGCCCCGGGTACATGACCCGCGAGACCTTGGGATGAAGTTCGAGGAACTCCGCAACGCGCTGAGCGGAGCTCTGCTGCCGTTCCATTCGGAGCGCCAAGGTCGGAATACCAAACACGAGAATGTCCCACGCCGCCTTCGGCGAAAGCGACCCCCCGAAGTCTTTCCGGAAGAGGAGGAGATCCGTCTCCGCCTTCCGCGGTCCAATTACAGCCCCGCCCATATCGGCGCCGAACCCGCTCAAGTGCTTTGTGAGGCTGTGTACCACAAAATCCACGCCTTGCTCGAGCGGCCGTTGGCAGAAAGGCGATGCGAATGTGTTGTCAATGATCGTCGTGATACGTTCCTCTTCTGTTCGTGTTTCGTTGACCTTCCGGGCCACTTCCACTACCTGTTCGATGTCCACCAACGACAGCGTCGGATTACAAGGCGATTCGAAATACAGCACCTTGGTCTCAGGTCGGATCGCCTCCGCCAGACAGGTCGGGCAGTTCATGTCAACGAATGTGTGCGTCACCCCGAAACGCTTGAGCCAATGAGTGACGAGGTTGTATGTACATCCATAGATGGTCTTGTGCGAGACGATGTGATCCCCAGCTTTGAGGTGGATGCCAAGGACGGCGGAAATCGCAGCCATACCTGTGGCGAAGCTGACCGCCGTCTCCCCCTTTTCGGAAAACGCAAGCGTCTCTTCCAGCAACCCTTGGCAAGGGTCGTCGAGTCGAGCGTAGATATAGATCGGATGCAGCGTATTCCGATCCAGCTCTGGGTTGGCAAACTGCTCGAAGCCTTTGGCTCCACGTTCTGCGCTGCGCAGTCGGAACGCAGTGGTCGTGGTGATGGGTGGCAGGATGTGATCCACGAAGTCCCACTTTTCTGAGCGAAACTTTCCGTGGATGAGAACGGATCGGTCGCGGTACTTCTCTTCCTTGGAGGCCATCTTGGTTCTATTATGGTGCGAAGACCAGGCCGACCGGGGCATAATCCGGCACAATGGAGTCCAGGATCTTCGACCGACACTTCACTCGCGAGGAAGCAAACGCGGTTCTGCCGTTTATCGCCCCGCTCTTGCTCCGAATTCGCACCGCCCTCGCGGACCTGGCTCAGAATCGAGAAGAGGTCATCAAAGCCCTTCAGCGCCAGCAGACGAACGGCAAACCGATGGACCCCAAGCTCGTGTCGCTACTCGACCGCCTCCAATCGCTCACTGAAGAGGTCGAATCCTACGGCTGCATCATCAAGGACCACTTGAACGGTATCGTCGATTTTCCCGCCTTAATTGACGGCAACGAAGTATTCCTTTGCTGGAAGTACGGCGAGGAAGAGGTGTGCCACTATCACCCCTTAGATGGCGGCTTTGACCAGCGGCGACCTTTGCCTTAACTACACCGCAATCGCCTGCTCGCAAATCGAGCGCTTCGAAAAGGGCCCCAGCCTCCGCAAGGACTCCATCAGTTCAGCGAACGTCTTCGTGTCGAGCGTTTGGGCCGCGTCCGACATGGCTCGCCGAGGATCCGGGTGTACCTCGATCAGTAGCCCGTCCGCTCCGGCCACGAGGGCCGCGCACGACATGGCCGGAATGTACTTAGCCACGCCGACGCCGTGACTCGGGTCGACGATGACCGGCAGGTGGCTGTGATCCTTCAGGACCTGGACGGCGGCCAGATCGAGCAGATTCCGCGTGTAACTGCGATCGAACGAAACGAGGCCTCGCTCGCAGAGCATGACGTTCGAATTGCCGTTCGAGAGAATGTACTCTGCGGCAAGAAGGAACTCGTCAATGGTGGCAGCGGGCCCGCGTTTGAGCAAGACCGGTTTCCCGCTCTTCCCCGCCTCGATGAGGAGCGGAAAGTTCTGCATGCTTCGGGCCCCAATTTGGAGGATGTCAACGTACTCCGCAACGGTCTCAACCAAATCCGGCGACATGACCTCCGAGACCGTTAGAATGCCGACCTCGTCCGCCACTTGGCGCATGATCTTCAGGCCTTCGACGGCGAGGCCCTGGAATGAGTACGGCGAGGTGCGCGGCTTGAAGGCTCCCCCGCGCAACACGAGCGCTCCGGCGGCCCGCACTTCCTTCGCCGCTTCCGAAAGCTGCTCATATCCCTCGATGCTGCACGGCCCGGCCATGACCACGAAATCCGTCCCGCCGATGTGGACCCCCCGCACATTGACCACCGTCGAAGCCGGGTGAAACTCACGAGAGGCGAGCTTGTACGAACGGCTGACGTGGGTTACCTGGCTGACGCCGGGCAGGATCTGGAGCTTTTGAGCCAGCGGTTCTCGGACGTCCGCGGGAATGGCTGACGGGATGCCGATCGCCATCACGCTGCCGGGCATCAGCAGCGTGTCAAGGCCGTATTCCTCAATCGTGGAACAGACAGCCTGGATCTGCTCCTCGGTAGCCCCCGGCTTCATCGTGATTACCATGGGGCTGGAATCCTCCGGATGGTCTTCGGCATGCGCGCGAACCGAATGGGAAAACCGATGACGTTGAAGACGTCTCGATAGAGGTCAATGACGCCCGCGAGAACCTCCTCCGGCCGCCTTCTCCGAAGGATCATCCCCAGGTCATAGACCCAGTAAAGCAGCATCGCGGTCAGAGCCACGGTGAGAGTGAGCCCTTCGGAGAACGCGAGAGACGTGCCAACGGTCATGGCGATCATCAGACCGCAAACGAGCGGCCACAGAACCATGAAGGCTCCCAAGAGACTTTGATCCCTCCCGGCGACCCACAGATAGACAACAAGCCCAAGCGCAATCGTAAGAAATCCAGCGAGAAAAGTGTCAATAAACAGCGGAAAGATATCGTGAACCAGCGCGCCCCAAAGCGCGACCGGTAAGGCGACGAGGAACACGCTGACGAGCCAAGCCGCAACTTGCAGCGCGAGGTTGGCTTGCCTGGTCAGGGAGAGAGCGGCGAGCGAGAGGATCGCCAGCGCGTAAACGACCTCCATGTCCAGAGTGGTGGCCACCCATTGCTCAACCGAAGGTAGCAACCAAAACCGAATCGCTCCCGCGACCACGCCCAGCGACAGGACGTACCACGTAGCCACGACCCGCGTGTACCGAATAGCCGCCCGATGCCCAGCATCGGCGACATTTCCCGGTACCCGGACCGGCTCCGGAAAGATCGGCGCAACAATCGTTCCCACGCGCCGGAAATGTTACCGTATTCGGGTGCCTCGTCCTTGCCCAGCGCAACGCGTTTCCGAAACTCGCGGTATACTATGGCAATTCGGTGGGGGTGCCGATGAGACTTGATCCTTACCCTGTAATGTACGGACGTCCGCTGGGCGAGAGCGAGTGGCGAAAGGTCTTCCAGCTGCTCGAAGAGGTGAACCTGCCCAAGGCCCGCACGCTGAGCGCCGTCTACAGAGAGCACGTCGAACCGGCGTGGGAGAATTATCGCCGCGTCTATGACGAGATCATGACTCGGCTTGACGAGGACAACCGCGCGATCAACGAGCGGCGAATCGAGTACGAGGCGATGCTTCAGGACTACCTCGACCGCCTCAAAGATCGCGAAGGCTTCTGGGACGAGCGCATGAAGGAGCCTCGGGATCGGTACATGCACCTGAGCGCAGTCGTTGAGCGAATGCCTGGTGCTTGGACGAACGACCTCGCGCGAAGCGTCCACGGGCCGAGAGAATTCGCCGAACTGATTAACTCGATTGGCAAAGAGGATTCGGAGGATACAAGTCGGAGCGAAGAGCCGTCGGAGGGCTCTGACTCGGTAGATGCCGGTGCCAACACCACGTCGCAGACGAACGGCGGGCAGGTTGGCGTATCCGTAGGACCTAATTCATCGCGCAATGATCAAGAGGGGGCGACCGTCACTGACTCTCCTACCGTGGATCACCAGGGCCGAAGCGGATCCGTAGACCAAGGAAAAGTCGATCCGCGGCCGCCAGACTCCAAGCTTGCCTCAGCCGAAGCCCCCGTCAAGGAGATCCCAATACTCTCGAAAGAGGAAGTCGCCGATGAGGGTCAGCTCACGACGTTTGCTGACAGGCCGATCGCTTGGATCGGTCGTTTGGTCGTGACGGTGGTGATGGGATTCCTCGCGACCTTTGCCTTCTTGCGCTCGACTGCGCTCGTGGAGGTGGACTGGGTTTCTCTCAGCTTTGGCACGGCGATCGCCTCCATTATCCTTTACGGTATATGGGAAGCAACTCGATCCGCTACCGCGATTGCAAGCGAGGCGTTTCACATGCGTTGGCGAGAGACGTTCAAGCGCAAGCTGTTAGTTCTGATCATCGCGCTCAGCCTCCTGGTGGTCGGTCTGTTCGCCATGCAGTTTGCGTGGACCTGGTTTCTCACTTCGAACATCGACCCGGTCGGCTCGCTTCGCATGAGTCACGACGCTGTCGCCGCGCACCTACTTTGGCTCCTCTGGCCTTGGTACCTCGCGCTCGCAGCCTTGGACGGTCTGTTACGGGGGCGCGCTGAAGCGATGAGGAATCGCATTGAGGCTGAAATCGTCCGTGCCGAGAGAGTTGAGAGGATGGTAGAGGAGAGACGGAAGAAGGCGGGATCCGAGGCGCTGCCGCATACCAGGGACATGACGAGCGCATCGGGCACTGCGGAACGTCCCGCGGACAGACGCGTACAGGGCGACAGCGACGGCGGGGCTGCGGGTGCGGCAGTACAGTCCCCATCGAACCCGAATCGGCCACCTACACTGCATCGGCCTATCGCCCACGAAGAGGACCAGCAACGGCCGGAGGCCGAGGGACCCGGGCACGAACCGCAGAAGTCACCGCCATTTGGCGGAGGTTCGCCGTTCCCAAACGCCAACCCAGTCCGCCCAGTCTCCGACAGTGCGGAAGGCACAACGACCGTCCCGCCCGCAGCAACGACGAGCAGCGGCACGGATGGAGATGAGGTTGCCCTAATCAGTGAGTACAGGAAGGCCCGCGCGGAGTATGAGTCGCTCCGACGTCAACGAGACCTCGACTTGGCGTTTCTCGGAAAGCGCATTAAGGACATGCAGTACATGCTGCGGCCGTTCCATTGGGTTCCGAGCTCTTCTGACATGGATCGCATCAATCGTGCGAGGAAGCAGTACGAGAAGATCGTCGGATGGTTTCTTGACCAGGTGGCAGACGCGTTGCGCGACGTTGGTGGCGGCAAGCAGGCCGGCGAGATCATTCGACGGCTTGCGCGCAGCCTTGGAATTGATGAGTCCGGTGAGCTGAGAAAAGATCTGCACAGCGCAGTACCGACAAATGGAGGTGAAGTCCGATGAGAGCGCCGCAAAGCTCGCGAACTCCGGGCCCGCGAACGCCGAAGACATCGTCGGGAGGCGGCCCGACACTCGGCCTAGCCGTAGCCGGTGGCGCTATCGCAATAGCTCTTGTTGTATTGGCTGTTGTTGTGGCCGTAGCGAGCGGCACCTGTAACCCGCACGGTGGTGCCGACGTCGCGAAGCCGCCCGCCAAAGCGCCTGAGCAGGAGTTCGAACTTGCCTTGGGAATCGCTTTTGATTTGAGCGGGAGCGTCCAGCCATCGGAGCGAACCAGGGCGGCAGAGTTCATCGTTAGCGCATGCAAAACGGTCGTTCAAGATCGAGCTCACGCTCGTATCTGGGAGTACGCCGAAACCTGTGACGAAATCAAAGACATTGTGGTTGAGAGAAGTAAGGATCTTTTCGGCGAGATCAAACCGATAATTCCCGACAGGAAAGGCGTCTACGGCACAAAGCAGGCTCTACCACTGGCACAGATGGAGGCATTTATTCGGAGTGGTGACGCGCGCTCATCAAGGATCGTTTTAGCACTCTTCACCGACGGTGAGACGCATGACTCCCCCTCTGAGTTGCGTAAGCACATTGATGCGCTTGCATCCGAGCCAACCGTTCGGGCTGTTTTGATCGGCCCACTCATGAAGGAGAATCGCGAAAAGTACCGCGAACTCTTTGCACCGTTTGGCGAGCGGTTAGTGATCTTCAGCTCTTCTTCTGGGGACATGGCGAGAGCGATGCAAGACCTTGAACGACTGCTTCGGAGACAGTAATGGAACACGAACAGAAAGCGACACATTCCCACGGGACTCCGCGAGCGCGGGCAGCGTTTTGGCTCGCACCCGCTGACGGACACCGACAGGCGCCCTTGCCAGGAGTCGACGTCGAACTACCCTCTCAGGAGGTGGTTGATAACCTGTGCGCGTTCCTAAGAACGGCTGGTCATGAGCCTATCTCGTACGAGCTTATGGAGCGCTATGTTCACCGCGTCATGCCTGCTGTGACGGAGCATTGGCGTACGAGCGAAATCTGTGAAGACGAGATTCGGCAGTTGAAGCAGGTCCTGAAAGATAAGCGCGAGGAGAAGGACCGGGCTGCCGAGGCGTTCGTACGCTCCATGGCTTTGGCAGGTCTGCCACTTCAGCCTGAGGCGCACCAACCCGGCGCTACTGTCGGCGAGCCCACCATCGGATTGACACTAGTCGAAGAGGCTCTAGAACAAGACTGCGCTCGGCCTGACGAAATCGCTGGTCGCTACGGCGTGGAGCCGGTGAACCGACCCGGCGGCTGGGCGAAGTTTGTGAAAGGGGCGGCGAACTGGGTTCTCCCCGTTGCCGTGGGCATCGTTTTTGGTGTCAACCTTGCGGTTCTGACCGGATTCGTAGACTTCGAAATGCTCCAAAAAGGGCGTGGTTACGCGCCTGCTCTCATCGGAATTTTGGCAGGCATCGCCATCGAAGCGACGCTCGGTGCCTGTTTTGCGGCTGTTGGCTGGCTGCTCGCAACCGCACTTGAGCCCGCGACCTCTGAAGAGGAAGGAAGGTTTCCCCGGCACAAGGGTCTCTGGTTGGTTGCACCACTGGCACTTCTCGTGCTGCTGGCACTGGCTGCAGGCATAGTCACGGTAGATGCCCTCGGCCTGCGTCTGCTTCAGAAGGAGGTGATTGAGCAGACCTTCGCTGAGAACGTAGAAGAGCTCTTGCAACCGATGTGGGTGTATGTCGTCGCTGGCGCAGTGATTAGCCTTCCCTACTTGATCTTCAAATTCATGAACGCGTGGAGAAACAGTAGCGATAACCTTCGCGAAGCACGGATTGCCCTTCTCGCCCAGCGGTACCTGAGCGAACGGCGGCAAAACGAATCCGTTTGCGAAGCCTTCGCCGCTGCCCAGCGATACCGAGACCTGTCGGCCGAGGTCGAAAGAATTGAAAAGGAGATTCAGGTTGTGCAAACGCGCCACGACCGTGCGCGGGATGCAGCCTGCGAAGAGGCGAAGCGCTTCATCGAGCGCTGGGATGAGGTCATCGCCATGTTGCAGCAAACCCGGACGGGTGACGCCTCGCCGTCGTCTACCGCTCCGCCCGTCGAGACGGTACCGGCGGACGCTCAGAACGGTGCAACCGCGGAAGCTGAGCCATCGAAGCCGAACGAGTCGTGGCTCGAGCGCATCCGAAGAAGGCTCGGAAGGCGCAATGGCGGCGCCGAAAGCGAAAGCGGCAACAACAGCTACCTAAGTTGAGGATCTGGGCTACCCCTTGATCACTAGCCGCTTCCCTCGCACCTCGACGCTCATCTCGAATGGCGATGGCGGGTTGCCGAGCAGTTCGCGTTGCTCGGCAGTCAGGTCATTTAGGCTCAGATAGCCTTGCGATTCCTGCTTCTTCCACTGTTCGTCCGTCAAGCTGTCCAGTAGTTTCTCGACGTTTCCAACATCGAAGCTGAAGGCGTTTGAAAACCCTTTCTCCTTCTTAGGTGCGGGCTCGAACGGGAGGTCCCGGAATCGCCTAAAGAGCTCCTCAAGCCGCTCGCGCAGATCCGCATCCAGTCGCGGATCGTTGAAGCGTGGCAGGTTCTTGAGCCACTCCTCGAGGTCTCGGTCGTTGAAGAAGAAGCGCCGCTCTGGCAGGTCTCTGGGGTTGTCGAACTGGAACAGCTGCCCAGCCCGCGGCTTCAGCGTGTACACCTCGCCTTGCTTCGACCATGTCAGACCAAAGACGTCGCTCAGCGCTCGCAAAACGTCCCGCAAGGGTGCATCGTTGACCTTCAGCGTGACTCTTTGGTCCTTCACCATGGACGGGGCGACGAAGTTCACGCCGGTCGTCGAGAGCCATTCGAGTACGTCAGAGATTGTCGCGTCCTTGAACTCCACGCTCACCCTCTTGTCGAAGACCGGGGCCGCAAGAACATCGTCTCGTTGAATCGACATCTGGAGCTTCGGTTTCTCCGCTTGCTGGGCGATTCCGAACGCGACCGCGGCCAGCGTGCCAACGACGATCAAGCCAATTTCCAAACCGATCCATACCTTTCGCATCGTTCCAATCCTCCGATAGAAAAATATGCCCGGTGCGGCCCGGTTGTTTCTTGGATCAGACTCCGCGGGTGGCGCTGTGGCGAGGGTCGAAACGGTCTCGGAGGGCGTCGCCGACAAAGTTCAGCGCCAGGATCGTGAGGCTGAGGACGATCGAGGGGTAGATCAGAAGGTGCGGCGCGCTTCTCATCCATTCTCTGCCTTCCTGGATCATCACACCCCAGCTCGGCCATGGCGGGGGCACGCCGATCCCCAAGAAGCTGAGAGCGCCTTCGGCAAGGATGATCATCGCCATCCCCACCATCGCGATCGCCGAAATCAATCCCCACAGGTGCGGCAGGATGTGCCTACCGATGACGTGCCAATGGCTCGCCCCGAGTGCCCGGGAGGCGGTGACGAAGTCCTGCTCTTTCAGGCTTAGGACCTGGTTCCGCACAATTCGCGCGAGAGCAGGCCATCCCACGACCGCCAGAGCAGCGAACACCGGAAAAACGTCAATCAGGATCTTGGGGACCTTGCCCTGCAGCCCGAAGTCGCCCCCACGGAACACGCCCATGATCAAGATTGCGAGAAGAATGTCGGGGAACGCGAACATCCCGTCCGTAAATCGCATGAGAAGGGTGTCCAGCCAGCGCCGACCGTACCCTGCGAGAGTGCCGACGAAAAGCGCGACAACGATCGCCGTCGTTTGCACCGCGAGGGCGAGCAGGATGCTAATACGCGCGCCGTACGCAACCCGCGTGAAAACGTCGCGCCCCAAGTGGTCGGTGCCAAACCAATGCTGCGGGCTTGGCGGCTGGAGCCTCGGGCCGACGGTCTCGGTAACCCCATACCGCATCGGCCCAAAGATCGCGAACCCCACGAGCAGCACGAGGAACAAGATGCTCAACGACACGGCAAGATTCTTCATGCCGCTCCCTCCCGAATTCTCGGATCCAACATGGGGAGCACGAGATCCACGACCAAGTTCACAAGAATGAAGGCAACGGCGAAGAGCAGCACGACCGCTTGGATGATCGGGTAATCGCCTTTGTAAATCGCGTCAATCGTCTTTTGTCCCAAGCCCGGGACGCGGAATGCGGTCTCGACGATGAAACTACCCGTCAGCAGATACCCAAAGCTCGTCCCGATCGCAGTCATGACCGGTACGAGGCAGTTGCGAAACGCGTGGTGGAAAACCAATCGCACGAAGGGCACGCCCTTTGCCCTTGCCGTGCGGATATAGTCCTGGCTGAGCACATCGATCATCGCCGCCCGCGTGAGGCGGGTGATCACGGCGGCCGGACGTGTGGCGAGGATGATCACCGGCATCAACATATACGGAAGCAGCTCCACGAACGACATCTGCTCCGCGTTGACCGACGGCCAGGTCATCGGCAAAACGTCCAACTGCAGGGCAAAGACGAGAATGAAGAGCGGAGCGAGCACGAAGTTTGGTATGCAGATGCCCAGCGTGGATAGGATGACAGCCAGCCGATCCGGCCAGCGGTTATGCCAAATGCCAGCGACGACGCCCAACAGTACGCCGAAGAACGCAGCCAGCACGACGGCGAGACTCGCCATTTGCAGGCTGCGGGCTGAGCGGTCCGCGAGGATGTCCCGAACGTACGTGTCCTCGGCGCCCAACGGGTACCAGGACCGTCCGAAGTCGCCGCGCATCGCGTGACTGACGAAGTCCACATAGCGGACGAAAAACGGTCGGTCGAGGCCCATCTCCTTACGGATCCGCGCCACCAGTTCTTCGTTGCCGTGTTCGCCTGCGATCGCCGTGGCGGCATCGCCGGGAGCGAGCTCCGCGATGCCGAACGTAACGAACGAGATGAAAATCAGCGTCGGGATCGCCCAAAGAAGACGAATCCCGATGCGTTTCAGCAGGCCGAGCCACGGCGATACGCGGGGAAGCTCGGCCGACTGAGTATCAATGGGGCTACTTGCTGCGGACAACGTCGGTTTGCGTGTGAGGGAGCGGACCCATCAGACTTCGTCGAATGCCGGTCACCTCTGGGCGCAACAGCTCGAGGTCGCGCTGGAAGTAGATGGGTATCCAGATGGCATCCTCAACGACCGCGATCCTCTCCGCCTCGCGATAGAGCTTGAAGCGCTCTTCGTTCCGCGACAGCGGCATCCGGTCCGCCATGTCGCAAAGGCGGTCGAACTCCGGATTGCTATAGCCAAGCGTGTTCTCCCGCGCATTCGTGTGCAACATGAACGAGAGGAAGTTCTGCGGGTCGAGATAGTCCGCATGCCAACGGAGATGGAAGAACTCCAGCTCGCCCTTGTTCCGCTTCTCCAACAGAGCCTTCCACTCCATCGGGCGGAGCTCCACGTTGATCCCAAGGTTCTTCTGGAGGTCTTGTTGCACGTGCTGCGCCACGATTCGCGGGTCGGCTCGATCTGCCCGGTAGTACAGCGGCACGGTCGGGAACTTGGAGGGATCTGGATATCCGGCCTCGGCGAGCAGGCGCTTAGCTTGGGCGGGGTCGTACGGAATGCCCTTGAAGTTGGGGTCGTGCCCCGGAATGCCGGGCGGGATGATCCCATCGGCCCGCTGGTTGATGCCGTCGAAACCCTCGTTGATGATTCGGTCCTTGTCAATCGCCATGGCGAACGCCTTGCGGACCCGCGCATCCTTGAACGGTTCGAGCATCTTGACGGAGAATCCGAGGTACCAGATCGCTGGCCGGTCAATGATGTGTAGTTGGTTCTTGAACTCGGGGTGCTGATCCACGTACTGTTTGTCCTGCCGTTCCAGCTGCACCCAGTCCACTTCGCCGTTCTCATAGAGCGAGCGCCGCGTGTTCGGGTCCTGCACGATCAGGCGGATGATGCGTTCGAGCTTCGGCGCGCCCTTGTGGTAGTCGTTGAAGCGTTCCAGGACGACCTGCTGGTCCGCCCGCACTTCCTTGACGGTGAACGGGCCTGTGCCCACCATGCGCTCTGCCGACTCGATCGGCTCCATCCCGACCACGTCCTTGTCTACTACGAAGTAGCACGCATACTGCAGGTACATGGGCCAGTACGCCTTGGGCTCCTTGATCTGCACCTGAATCGTGTACGGGTCTACGACCTTCACGCCGGACAGCCCTTGCGCTTGCCCATGCCAACACTCGTCGAAGCCGACGATGTCCGCCATGTAGCCCTCTGCAGTCGGGCTGAGGATCGAGGGCGTAGCGGCGCGGTCCCAGCTGAACTTCACATCCTCGGCCGTCATCTCTCGGCCACTGTGGAACTTCACGCCCTTCTTGAGGTGGAACGTGTACGTCAAGCCGTCATCGCTCACATCCCAACTCTCGGCGAGGTTCCCTACGAGTTCGTTCTGTTCGTTATATTCCACCAGCCCCTCGAAAACTTGAGTGAGCACTTCCAACGTATCCCCGTCTTCCACCGTTGCCGGATCCAACTTGGTCGGGTTGTTCGGCATGGGATACACGAGAACGTGGTCCGGGTGCTTCAGGTTGGAGCTGTACTTTCCGCGACTACAACCCGCAACGAGGACGAGCACAGCGAGTGAAAGAGCCAACAGGGTTCGCATGGTGTCCCTATGCTGGTTCGAAAGCGCCCTCTGTGTCAAGACCAGCCGCCTCCAGGATCGCTCTTTTTGCCTCGGCGAGCAGATAAAAACTGCCGGTAACAAGGATCTGCTCCGACTTCTTCGCGGTGCGGAGCGCAATGGCAATCCCTTCGGCGACCGACTCGGCAAAATCCACGCCCGCAGTCCGAGCCAGCTCAGCGACCTCTTCCCTGCCCAACGCCCGCGGATGCGACATCGGGACCGCAATCACCGGAACTCTGAGCTCCGCCAATGTTTGCAGCACCTGGCCAGCGTTGTGACCCGTCGCCGCACTCCAGACGACGGCGCCGAGAGGGCCGGCGGCGGAGACCTCTTTGATCACCGCTCGAATGGCGTCGAGGTTGTGTGCCCCGTCCAGGACGATGGGAGGCGCCGTACCGAGCCTCTCCATTCTTCCGGGAGGCATGCCGTTCGCCAGACCTGCGCGGATTTGATCCGGCGTTGGGCGGTATCCGGCCACGTCCAGAGCGGCGACGGCCACGGCAGCGTTCGTAGCCGCAATCCGACCGGCGGCCATCGGCAGGACATCGCGCAACTCGACGTTGCCCAAGCGGATCGTCCACGCCCCGTCTCGTTCCAATGGCTCAAATCCACTCCCCAACTCCAGAACCGGGCACCCGAATCGGTCCGCCACTTCCCGCACGACGGCGGTCGCTTCCGGGTCGCCGGTTGCCGAGATGACCGGAGCGCCCGGTTTGATGATTCCAGCCTTCTCGCGTGCGATCGCAGGGATCGTGTCGCCCAGGTGCTCCTGGTGGTCGAGGGCGATGCGCGTCAGAATGCTGACGGCAGGGTGGACCACGTTGGTCGCATCGAGACGACCTCCCAGCCCGACTTCGAGGGCAACCGCCTCGCACGCCTTCTCCCTCCAATAGAGGAACCCCACCGCGGTTTTGAATTCGAACTCGGTCGGCCCGCCCAGTTCGGTTTCTTCCAAGGCTTGTGCGGCTGGCACGGCGGCTTCTGTGAGGCGGGCGAACGCATCCTTCTCGATCCAGCGGCGGCGGTGTTGAATTCGTTCGCGGAAGTCGTAAACGTACGGAGAAAAGTACCCACCCACGTTCACGTCCATCTCGGTGAGGATGGACTGAATGAACGAGGTCACGCTGCCCTTGCCGTTCGTCCCTGCGACGTGGAAGAACCGAGGGCCGACGTGGGGTGAGCCCAGATCCGCGACAAGGCGCTCCATGCGGTCGAGACCGAGTCTCCACCCTCGGTGCTGGAGGGAAGACACGTAGTCGAGCGCCTCTTCGTACGTCACGCCTTAGCGAGGGCGACCTCTCCGATGCGTCGCGCGGCCTCGCGGAGTCTCTCCCCGCCGTGGTCGCCCCGAACGGTCAGACTCATGCGAACGAAGCCTTCGCCTTCCGAGCCGTACCCAACCCCCGGAATTACCAAGACTCCTGCATCCTCCAGAAGCCGCTTCGCGAACTCCGTCGAGGTTTCGCCTGTTGGGACGGGCGCCCAGATGTAGAACGTCGCCTGCGGCCGAGGGACAGACCAGCCAGCCTCAGCCAAAGAGTCAACCAGCGCGTCCCGTCTCGCTTTGTACAGATCCAGCGTAGCCTGATTGTCGCCGTGCAACAGCGCGAACGCGGCTGCCTCTGCGACCGCCGGGAACTGCTTGCTGTCGAGGTTGTCCTTGAACTTTCCCAACGTGGCGACCGCTTCCGGAGACCCGCAGGCAAACCCGATGCGCCAACCGGTCATATTGAACGGCTTCGAGAGCGAATGGAACTCAATCACGTGTTCCAGCGCGCCTTCGACCTGAAGGGCGGACGGAGACCGGTAGCTGTCGAAGGTCACGTTTGCGTAGGCCATGTCCGAAACCAGAAGGATGTCGTACTCCTTGCAGAATTGTACAGCCTCCTCGAAGAACGAACGGCTGGCGACCGCTCCGGTTGGGTTGGACGGATAACATACGAACATCAGCTTTGCCCGCCTCGCGGCGTCGGTAGAGATGTCCTCCAGGCGCGGAAGGAAGCCGTTCTCCTGCTTCAGGGGCATTGGGATCGCCTCGCCACCAGCCATGGCTGTTTGGATCCCGTAGACGGGGTAGCCGGGGTTCGGCACCAAAGCTGCATCGCCGGCATCCAAATAGGCCCAAGCGAGGTGAGCCAACCCTTCCTTACTTCCGATTACCTGAACGAAGTGTGTGTCGGGATCGAGCTCGACCCCGTACTCTCGGGCGTACCAGCTCGCAGCAGCCTTCAAGAACGGAGGCCAGCCGCGAGCGGACTCGTCGTAGCTGTGTGTCTTCGGATCTTCGGCAGCGCGTTGGAGGGCCTCGACGATCGGTTGAGGGGTCGGTTGATCCGGGTCTCCAATCCCCAGGTCAATCACGTCTACACCCTGCTGCAGCTTCTCCCTTTTGATCCGGCTGATCTCGGCAAAGAGGTACGGTGGGATGGCGGCGATTCTCTTCGACGGTGATGGCATGGTGCGGATTGTACCGAGACGCCCATGCGGCGCCTCCAAGGGCTATGCTTGAAGCGCAAACAAGCAGATGCCGACTGCGACCGCAAGATTCAGGCTCTCAACGTCCGCCGCGATCGGAATCCGCGCTTGCCACCGAGCTTTCTGGAGGACATCTGGGGCAATCCCCTTCCCTTCCGCGCCGAACAGCAGGCCGAGGCGCTGACGATCCGCCGCGCCGAGGCATTCGGTTATCGTCAGCTCAGCCCTTGGGTCCAGAGCCAGCCATTGGCGCTCGCCCCGATCCGCAACGACCGTAGACAGATCGCATCGGGCAATCCGAACGCGGTGCAGATATCCTGCCGCCGCCCGTCGAACCGAGGCGTTGACCCGGACGCTGCCGGCGTCCTCCAGCAATAGGGAGCGGATCCCGAAGGCGGCCGCCGTTCGAATGACCGCGCCGAGGTTCCCCGGATTTTCGATGCCCGCCAGCGCAACGAGCGGCCCGGGTTGGGAAAGAGCCTCCGCAGCAGTCGCGTACGCGTACGGCTTGACACGCGCCATGACACCCTGGTGCGGGACCTTGCCGATCTGGGAGGTGAAGAAGACCTCATCCCTGATTTCCGTTTTGAGACCGTGGGCGTTTGCCAGCGAAAGCAAGTCCGGGTGTGCCTCTCTACCCTGCTCTGTGAAGAACACTGCAGTTGCGTCCCCAGTTTGGAGCGCCTCCAGGACGGCGTGCACGCCATACGCCAGTTTTTCACTCCGCGACACGCGCAAGTCCCTCGCCACGGAACGAGTATAACCCTCGGCGATGCGTAGAGGGAAAATACTCCGGCAATCCCAAGCGAAGGGCGTAGAGCGGTGATCGAGGGTAGCCCGATCGCGTGTGTGGCCCTCGTAACTCCGTTTGACGAACAGGGAGAGATTGACGAGGCTGCATTTGCCCGTCTGATCGCCTGGCATGAGGCGAACGGAATGGATGGGATCGTCGTTGCGGGCACGAACGGCGAAGGCCCAAGCTTGACTGGACCGGAGAAGCGTGACCTCTGCGCCCTCGCCTGCAGCGTTCGTGGAAGCCTGAAGGTCATCGCGGGTTTGGGCACATGCTCGATCAAGGAAGCGACCTGGCTGGCGCGTCGCGCGTACGAGGCTGGCTGCGACGCCCTCTTGGCCCTGCCTCCCTTCTACTTCCGAAATGCGAGCGCGCGGGGCATTCGCGCCTTCTTCGACGCGCTTCTGCGCGAATCGCCCCTTCCGGTCATCGCGTACAACCACCCGATAACGGGCGTGGACCTGTCCCCGGAAATCCTCGCCGACCTCGCAAGCGAACACGAGAACCTGATGGGAGTGAAGGACAGTAGCGGAGACTACGACCGGTTTCTCGAGTACCGGAGGCGTCTGCCCGGCAAACTTGCGCTCGTAGGGGATGAAACGTTGCTGCTGAAGAGCCTTCAGGACGGGGGGAACGGCACAATCAGCGGCCTCGCCAACAGTCTGCCTCACCTGGTCGCTCGGCAAGTTCGCGAGCAGAACCCTGCCCTCCAGAGGTTGATTGACGAGGCGTGCGCGGGCCTAAAGGCTCATCCGGCGCCTGCTGTACACAAGTTCGTCTTGAGCGAGCTGGGACTGCCGGGCGGTTGCCTCCGCCCTCCCCTGGAGCCACTCAACGAGACGCAACAGTCAGCCGTGCGGGATTTCCTGAGTTCCTTCGAGGCGCTTCCGTCCCTCTCGGCTTAGGCAGCAGCCTCTTCTTCTGTGTCTGGGGTGTCTGGGGTGTCAGGCTGATCTGGCTCCTCGCCCGCGACTGGCTGTTCAGACGCCGCCGAGGCTTCCGCTTCGTCCGAGCCGCCCTCCGAATCTACGGGTGCGGCCCCACCCTCCACGTCCGCCAAGAACTCGGTCAAGATGTGAATACCCTGCAACAGCCTGGCGAAGGTCACGCCGACGTCGAAGCCTCCGCCTTCATACTCCGAGCCTGGAACGACACGCACGACCTGACCGACTGCGACCACGGGTTCCTCGGCGTTCATGTCAATCTGCATGTGCACGAGGATCCCTTGGGACAGGGGCGCGCGCGCCCGAACTCGAGCCCCTGTACGGCTGATATTGATGACCCTGCCGAGACTCCTACGGGTCGTCTTTGAGCCGTCGTCGTCCACGAACACGTACGACACGACGACGCCGAAATTGGCGTCCTTGCGCGGAGCGCGTCGGCTCTCTTCGTCCTCGCAGCGCACGCCGGCTACCGCGAAATCCACTCCATCGCCAGACGGCCGCATCTCGTCAATCTTGCCCCAGTACACCTGGGCCTGCTCGCCTGGGCCCTTGACCATGAGCGTAGTCCCTACCGCGAGGTTCAGCATCTCGCGGGGGCCGTGCATCTTGAGGCTACCGTTGCCGACCTCAAGGACCTTCGCCGTGAAAGACTCGAGTTCCTCGGTGCCGGCCATCGCCACCTCTAACTCCTGTTCCGGCTGGAAGGGCAGATCCGCGCTCATCCTACATGGGATTATCGGCGCAGAAGGTGCCCGCCTAAAGAGCCTGGCCTGCAGCCGGATATCGCCCGACCGGAACGATGACCGTCCGCTGAATACCCCTTGACTCCACGGAGAAAACCGCCATTTCGCCCGGCTCGAGAGAATACAGGTACTCCGCGACGTCCAGCGCGCTGTCCACGACCCGTTGACCGGCTCGCCGAATCAGCTCCCCTTCCTTCAGGCCTACCGCGCTCGCTGGGCTGGGCGCAGAGACGGAGAGAATGACGACGCCCTGCGTCGAGTCACCGTACCGTACGCCGATATACGGATGGTGAGAGAGGTTATTGCGGTCCTGGAGCGTCGCTACCGCTCGGGCGAGCGTCTTGGTCCCGACCGAGAACGCAACCACTGGCGGGGCGGGACCGATTTCCGTCGCAGCGGGATTCGGGCTCTCGAGGGCCGACGAAAGAATTCCCACCAGCAGACCGTTTGCATCAAAGACCGGAGCGCCGTTGATGTTCGAGCTTCGCGCCTCGAACCGCACTTCTGTCAGCGGCGAGTACACGCGGTTGGGCCCGACCGCACCGGGAAGGTTTACGCGAGTGATACCGACCCGAACAGCCCCTTCTGGCACGACGGCGAGACCGATGCCTTGAGTCGCCGAGCTTGCAAGGGCCGCGTACGGAGCCCCTTGAACGGCCTGCGCCGGAGCGAGAAGTGCCAGCCCGCTCACCGGGTCCGTTCGACGAACCGTGTACGCCACGGAAATCGAGGCGTTCTCTCCCACGACCGCACCGCTTGCAACTCTTTTGGCCGCTTCCAGGGTCGTCAGAGCCGAACCGTTGCTGTCAATCAGCACGGCTTCGCCAACGACCTCTTCCCCGGCGCGCAGCACGAGCGTTCGCTGCTGGGCGTGCTGTGCGAGAGCTGGACTGAGCGGAGGTGCAAGTCCATCCTGTCCGCTCACGGAAACGGAGACAAGGACCAAGGCGAGCTTAGCCGCCGAAAGCAACACCCTCGGTGCCCTCCATCTCGATCGCTTTGCCGCCGTCTTCCAAAATCACGACCGTCTCGTCCTCCGCGGGGGGACTCGGCTCATTGAGGCTGTCTGGTGTGGCAGCGCTTTCGTTCGAAGGGGCGCTCCGCGTCGGCGCGGCAGGCGTTCTCTTCTTGTTGGCGCGCTGTGCGGGAGCGGGTTGCTTGGCCACTGGAGGCGCGACATCTACTTTCGTCGTCGGCTCTGCCGTGCCTGATCCCACGCTCCCTTGGATGTCCTCGATCAGCGACGGAACCCATTCGTGCGGAGCAGGCAGATCTTGGAGGGCTACAACGGGGGTCTCGTCCGCGATAGGGGCTGACCGTGTGGACGTGGCGATTTGCTGGACTACGACGAAAGTCAGCAGTCCCGCGGCAACCGCGCCAATGACGCCGAGAGCGGGAAGCGCCCGCTGTTTTCGAATCGTCTGCTGGAACACCGCGTCGCGGAGGCGCTCCGAACAGAAAGAAGGCGCTGGAGGCGGCGGGACCGCGTTCAAGAGTTCCGCTTGCTTGCGATACGCCTCATACTCCCGACGCAGTTCGGGGTCCTGGGAGATCTGCTCCAGCAACGACTCTGCCTCGGCGCCTTCCAATTCGCCGTAGGCGAGGGCAATGATCAGTTCTTCCAGTTTACGCTTCATCGTTCGAGACCTCATTCGCCATGCCCTCTTCCAAGAGTGGCTCCAGGATCTTCCGGAGCGCGCGACGCGCACGAAGCACTCTCAGCTTTGCTCCGCCGTTCGAGCATCCGAAGACCTCACCGATCTCCTCGTAGTCCTTCCCTTCCAAATCTCTCATTACGATCGCCGTACGGTGGTGTTCCGGAAGCTGAGCAATCGCATCGCGGACGATTCTCGCCCGTCGCTCCTGTTCGATCTTTTCGACCGGACTCGGTGCGGCGTTTGCCATCGTCATCCACTCGAGGCCGCCCTGCGCTTCCTTTTGTTCCAAGTTGCTTCGCCGCTGGCTCATCCGGATTCGATCCGTGCACAGGTTCAAAGCGATCCGAGTAATCCATGTGGAAAAGCGCGCCTTGGCTTGGAACTTATGCAGATTCGTAAACGCTCGGACGAACGCTTCCTGGGTGATATCTTCGGCTTCTTCCTGCCTTTGCACCATCTGGTAGATAAACCGGTACACGGCAAGGCGGTGGCGCTCATAAAGCACCTCGTACGCTTGAAAGTCGCCCTCTCGGACGGCTTGAATCAATGCCTCGTCCGTGGTCGCGCCCATAGCGTCCTGCTTCGGGATTGCTGCATCCATCTCTTCAGGGGTCTCCTTGCGTTTACCCATACTCTTGACGCTCGAACAGCTCTTCGGTTACACCGCCGGGAAAGGCATAATGCCTTGTTACCCCTACGATACCACCATGAGCGAGATCGAGAAGGTTCTTCGGCAAGGCGCCCTGGTCGCCGCGCCCGCCCTGTTGGGGATGGTGGTCCGCGTCAACGGGTGCGCGGCCCGTATCGTCGAGGTGGAGGCGTATCTGGAAGAGGATCCCGCAAGTCATGCCTACAAAGGTCCGACGAGGCGCAACGCCCCCATGTTCCTTGCCGGCGGGCACGTCTACGTCTACCGCAGCTATGGCGTCCACTGGTGCCTGAACATCGTTACTGGCAAGGAAGGGGTTGGCGAGGCTGTGCTTCTGCGCGCGGCGGAGCCGTTGGAAGGGATCCCGCTCATGCGTAGCCGAAGGGGTGAACGGCACCCGGTTCACAGGCTCCTTGCCGGTCCGGGCAACCTCTGCGCCGGTCTCGCAGTAGACGGTTCCTTCAGCGGAGAGCCTCTCGGCCTGCGTATTTCCCTGCAGGGCCTGCCGGGTCTTGTCCCTGCCGTTGCCACGCCCCGAGTCGGCATCTCCCAGGCGACGGATCGTCTGTGGCGTTTTGTTGACCCTGCCAGCCGGTCCCTCAGCCGACCCCTCGGACGCACGCGCGCTTGATCAGGCTGCCGAGGGCTCGGCGAAATCCCATTGCTTGGACTCGACCAGCACTTCGAGGTAACAGTCGCGTGTCTGCTCCGGGCTCAAAGAGCGGTATCGAGCCGTATCCCACATGCCTCTCTCCCAGGCAACCGTGCACCGAAGCGCGTCGCGAAGGTCGTTTCCCTTTCCCACCAGCGCTTCACGGATCTCTTCCGCGACGGGCAGACTTGACACGAGTTCCCTCATCGGGCGGCGCATCAGAATGGGCAGGACGGAGAGCAGACCGGTCAAGAAGTACGCGCCGGTGTCCGCGGCCCCTGCTGCCTGTGCGAGGCGGGCGCACATCTTCGCTCGGATCAGCCCTGTCTCGAACGCCGCGAGGTCCGCGCCGTCCGTAGCTCCTGCCAGCACGAGCAGGGCGATCGCCCGAACGGTGTTGTAACCGAGGTAGGCGATCGCTTCTCCAAGGCTCTTGATGTTCGTCGGCGCGGCGACGAATGCGCTCCTCACGTAACGAAGAATCCGGTAAGCCAGGCCGCTGTCCTGGGCAACCAACTCTTCGATCTCCCGTACGGTGACCTCGGCGTCGCAGAGCTTTCCAATGAGATGCATGACGACGGGGCGGTTCGTGTGGTGGATCCTTGCCGTGATGAATTCCGGGCGGCAGTGGAAGTAGCCCTGGAACAGATCGAAACCCAACGTCTGGCAGGTACGGAACAGCTTGCGGGATTCGACTTTCTCGGCAAGAAGGCGTACGTTGTAGTCCTTGAGGCGATTCACCTCGGCAGCGATCTCTGACGGACGTTTGCCGAGGACGTCGAGCTTGACGTAGTGAGCGAGTTCCAAGAGTGGCTTCTTGGAGTCGTCGTAGACGAAATCGTCCAACGCTATCGAATAGCCCATCGCGCAGGCGTCCTCGAGAGCGTGCAGGACGGCTTCCGTCGGCTCTACCGTCTCGAGGACCTCAATGACCACACGCTCGGGCGGCAGCGCGGTCACGTAGCCGCACAGCAGTTGCTCGGTATCCAAGTTGAGGAAGGCACGCTTCGGTCCGACCAAGTTGTCAAGGCCGATCGTTGTGAGGGTCGTCGCCAAGGCTTCAGCGCCCTCGCGGCTCCCCACCGTTGGTACGCTGGCGCCCGTGCCGGTTCGGTACAGGATTTCGTAGCCGTAGACGCGCAGCTGGCGATCGAAGATCGCTTGGCGCGCCAAACCGACGACGAGATTCCGTAAAGCCACCTACGGTTTATTGTTGGAGGCTGAAGTCTTGGGGCTTAGCCTCCTGACGACCGAATGTCCACCTCGCCGTGCCACTGCGGTAGCGGCCCGAGGGGGTCGTTGCTCGGAGGCTCCAAGTCTTCGAACGCAATCGTGCGCCTTGCTTCCTCCAGCGTCGTCTCGCCCGCCAGGACGCGGCGAATCGCGTCCACCTGGAGAGGCTCGTAACCGAAGGCAGCCCCAAGGCTCCGTAGGACGGGCAGAGGCTCCCGGTTCGCAATCGCGCTCGCAACCGCCTGTCCGATCGGAAAGATCTCGTGCACGGCGGCCCTACCTCGGTACCCGCTCTGGAAGCAGACCTCACACCCGACGGCTCGGCGCACTCTGGACACGGCCGACTCGCCCACCACCGAGGCAAGCATCTCCAGGTCTGGCCCGCCTTCGGCGGGTTGGCTGCACTCCACGCAAAGCGTGCGGATGAGTCTTTGTGCCGTGACGCCAATGAGCGATGTACTCAAGAGGTACGGGTTGACATCCATATCGAGAAGTCGCGGGATAGCGCCAGGCGCGTCGGTGCAATGGAGCGTGCTCAAGACAAGGTGACCCGTCAGGGCTGCGCGGATGGCCGTTTGGGCGGTTTCCGCGTCCCGAATCTCGCCGACTAACACGACGTCCGGATCCTGGCGAAGAATCGCCCGAAGTTGGGCAGCGAAGGTCAGTCCGATCTTCTCATTGACCTGGGATTGACTGACTCCCTCGAGCTCATACTCGACGGGGTCTTCGCAGGTCATGATGTTCTTGCCGGACTGGCGGAGTTCACGCAGAGCCGCATAGAGGGTCGTTGTTTTGCCGCTACCGGTAGGTCCCGTGACCAGGAGCAGCCCGTAAGGCCGCGCGATCATGGATCGGAACATCGCCAACTTGGTGGGCTGCATCCCCAGGTCCTCGAGGGCCATCAGGGTGAGCGCCCGGTCGAGGATTCGGAGTACGATCCGAGGCCCGCGAAGGCTTGGAAGAACCGAGACCCTTACGTCTACGCGGCGGCCATCCAGGTGAACCGTCATGCGACCGTCCTGTGGCATTCGCCAGTCCGAGATGTCCAGGTCGGCCATGATCCGCAGCCGCGTCGCGAGCATGGGGAGCAGCGAGACGGGGAGTTCATGGAACTTCTGCATCTCCCCGTCCAAGCGCACGCGGACGTCCACTCGGTTCTCCTTGGGCTCGATATGGAGGTCGCTTACTCCCATGCGGATCGCTTCGGTGAGCAAGTGGTTGACCAGGCCCACTACCGGGCGGGTGTCCTCTTCGGTTAGGTTGCCGCCTTCGGCGGCGCGGATCGTCCGTCCACGGATCTCGCGCTCGGCTTCGGACACGAGGTTGGCGAGCGTCGAGTTTGCATTGTCGTTTCCGTAGTAGCGCGCAATCGCTTCACGGAGTCTGCGCTCGCCGGCGACGCGCGGTTCGATTCGCATGCCGCTTGCGCGCCGCACGGCTTCGATGGCGCCCATATCGTCCGGATTCGCCACGGCAAGGATCAAGAGGCTTCCTTGGACAGCCACGGGAAGCACGACGTGCCGCCTACATACTGCTCCCGGCACCTTGCTCAGGGCTTCTTGGGTGGGCTGCATCTTCTCGAAGTCCCAAGGCAACAAACCCCGAACGGAAGCCTTCGCGCCAGCGATCTGGTCGTCGGTCACGTAACCGGCTTTCGCGAGGACTCGCTCTACCGTGTCCCCTACTTCCTCCGCTTGCCGCCTTGCGGAAGCGATCTGCTCCTCCGTTACGAGGCGGCTCGCCAGCAGGGCGCGCTCGACTTCGCTGAGTCGGCCAAGGTCCCCGTGGGCTTGCGGAACGTCGCAAGGCTCGTCCGCTTCGGAAACACTCGCGCTTGGCTCACCGCTCAGTAGACGGGCAGCCGCATCCAGATCCTCCGTAGCCACCTCGGAGTGCTGACCACCCTGGAGAGACATCCGATTGGCATTCAGGACTTCGGCAATACGAGGATCCGGCTCCAAGTCCGGCTCCTCCTCTTGGGCCACCATTTCCGACTGCTCCGAGTCTTGCTGCACGAAGGGGAGCTCGATGATCTCCGCTTCCCATTGCTCTGACGCCTCGGACTGGTCCGACTTGTCCGACGCGTCCGACTTGTCCGACGCGTCCGACTTGTCCGACGCGTCCGACTCGTCTGACATGCCCGATGTTGCCCCGAGAGGGTCGGGGGCGTCGAAGAAGCAGTCCTTCTCCGTGCTCTGAGCGACGATCTCCGCCGGTACGGGATCGCGGAGCTTGAATAAGGGTGTGGGGTAGATCTCGGTAATCGGCAGCGGCTCTTCCGGTTGCTCCTGCTGCTTCGCCTCTTCGATCTCTCGCAGGTATCGGCTCCAGTCGAATTCGGACATTAGGGGTACTCCTCGGGTCAGGTTGATTTTTTCTTTCCATTTTCCCGCCGACCAGAAAGCCGTGATTTTGCGAGCCTCCCGCCGTTGTGGAGATGGAATCTGCAGGGTTGGAGGAACGGAAATGTACGTGATTGCTCGTAACGACAGTGAGGGATTCGTCGAGGCCAGTCTGGGTGGCAGGGTGACCCTCGAAGAGATGAAGGTTTTTGGCAGCGAACTGGCTGAGATCTGCGCCGACTTTCGGGGCGAGCCGTTTGTTGTCTTGATGGACAGCTCGGGCGCACAGCCCTTCGACTTGCGAACCCGACACCTCCTGTTTGCGATTCAGGACATGATGCTGAACAATGGAGCCCTCCACGTCACGCACCTGCTCAGCCACGATGAAGACGTGTTTGAGTGGGAGGGCCTCCGGTACGAGCGCGTCCGGTCTGGCTTGGAGGCGTATGTCGTCTCCACCCCCGACTACGGCCAGCTCGAGCGGGCCGCTTAGCGATCAGGCCGCGTTTAGATACTCCACCTCGGCGAGCAGATTCTCGGCGAGGTGGAGCGCATCTTCGGCGCTCACCCCGATTTGGGCTACCGCGAGTTCGTTGAGGTGTTCTTGCTCGACCCCCTCGACGATTGTCAGACCGAGTTGGTCGGCTGCCCACGATGCGGCATGACTGATCGCTGCAACCGCGGCGTACTCGGGCTGCGCCTCCATCGGTGCGTGATGGTGAGCGATTCCCTTTTGGATGTGCTCGACGAAGTTCCACTCCTTGGCAAGCACATCTCCGACTGCCGCATGGTCGGTAGCACAGACGGAGCGCTCGATTTCCACGGTAGCGCTGCCACTCTCTCGAAACCGTTGAAGGATCTGTTCAAAAACCGGCGCCGCTACGTTGTCGAGCACGACGTAGCCGATGTCCTGCAGAAGCCCCATCACGTAGGCCTCCTCGGGATCCACGCCTCCAAGCCTCTTTGCGAACGCTCGTGAGAGCAGTCCTGCCGCCAGAGCTCGTTTGATGTAGCGACCGGTATCGAAAGAGGGTGCGTGGCTTCCCTGCTTTACGGAGTGATCCAAGAGGACGCTCAGGATCAGAGATCGAACCGTCGGAAGCCCGAGAAGCATGATGGCTTGGGAAACTGTCCGGACTTGCCGCCCACCGAAGGCAGCCGATCCGGCGGTCCGCAAGACCTTCGCCGTGAGTTCCGGATTCTTGAGAATTCCCTTCTCAATCTTGGCAACCGAGGCGTCCACATCCTTTGTGAGGCTCAGAAGCTCGGCGTTTGCCTGCTGAAGCCCAACGAGGCGCGGGCATCGTCTAACGAGAATCGATAGGGTCTGTGAATTGAGTGGTGCTACGCTCATCTATTTGTTGACATCCTGGTCAACGCCTGACCTATTGGATTGTCGGCCGTTCGGCTGGCTTTCCGCAGGGCGAGAAGGCGATCTGAGCCGTTGGCGGTATCCTCGCCAGACATGACCCTCGAGTGCTTCGCTTGTGGCAAGCCGCACGACCCCAACCAGCCCCAAACAGTCTGCACGGCGTGCGGGAAACCGCTGAAGGTCATCCATCAAGACGCCCGACTCGCGCGACCCGTCCAAGGCCCCGACAGCATGTGGCGCTATCGGCCGATGCTGCCTTCCTGTGAGCAGGTTTCCTTGGGAGAAGGGTGGACGCCCGTAGTCCCCTTGGAGTCGTTGGGGCTGCGCGGATGGATCAAAGACGAATCCCACAATCCGACCAAGAGTTTCAAAGACCGTGGAATGAGCGCGGCCATCTCCATGGCGCGGAAGTACGGCTTCCAAGTCGTCGCCGCCCCCTCTGCCGGAAATGCGGGCGGCTCGCTCGCTGCCTACGCGAAGGCTGCGGGAATGCGAGCGATCGTCGCCATGCCAAAGGACACTCCGTTCGCTTGCGTGGAAGAGGCGGAAAGCTACGGCGCCGAGGTGATTCTTCACGACGGCTTGATTACGGACTGCGGTCGCGTGATCGCGGAGATCCAGACCCATCGCCCGGAGATCTTCAACGTGGCAACGCTGCGCGAGCCGTACCGCATCGAAGGAAAGAAAACGATGGCGTATGAATTGGTGGAACAATTAGGAGAGGTGCCGGACGTAATCGTCTATCCGACGGGCGGAGGGACAGGCCTGATCGGCATGTGGAAAGCGTTCGACGAGTTGGAGAGACTCGGATGGATCGGCGCAAGACGGCCGCGGATGGTGTCCGTGCAGGCGGAGGGCTGTGCGCCGATCGTGCTCGCGTTCGAGCAGGGGTTGAGTGAGGGCGCGGAGGTCCAAGATGCTCACACGATCGCCTCCGGCTTGCGCGTTCCGAAAGCGATTGGAGACTTTCTCATGCTGCGAGTGCTCCGTGAATCCAAAGGGATAGCGGTCGCGGTCAGTGACGAAGAGATGATCGCCTGCGCGCTCGAGATGGAGGCAAAGGCCGGGGTCTCCGCCTGTCCGGAAGGAGGCGCGACGCTCGCAGCGGCGAGGAAACTCGCCGCCAGCGGGTGGATTCAACCGGAAGAAACGGTCGTGTTATTCAATACCGCAGCGAAGGAAAAATACAAGGAGGCATTCGAATGAGAAAACTCGCCGTTGCTCTGGCCGTCGTGGCCGGAGGTCTTCTTCTGGCGCTTGGTTGCACGAAGGAGAACGAGAACCAGCCAAGCGCCACGAAGCCGGACTCTACGCCCATACAAGACACTCCGGCTGTTGCCCAAGAGGAGGAAGCGCCGCCGCTCAAAGCGGATGGGACGCCGGTTGTGAAGGTCGAGCGTCCGGGCAGCGGGAAGAAACTCCAGCTAGCGCTTAGTTTGGATAAGCCCGTCACATGGCGGTACACCACGACCGTGGATTCCCAGCAGACCGGTCCGACGACGTTCTCATCCACTACCGAGATGCGCCAAACCGTCACCGCGGAGCCAGAGGAAGACCAGGTTGTCGTCACCATCGCCATCGAAGATGTGAAGATGAAGGCTGGCGATCCGGAGAGCCAAAAGACCCTCGATGAAGTTGCCGCCGGAATGCAAGGGATGAAGACGGTGGCGAGATATGACAAACAAGCGCAGACGACTTCGACCGAGACGTCCGGCGGCAGAGGCGTAGCGGCGATGATGGCGCAGGCTCAGTCCGGGGTCTCCTCGGGATTGTTCGGCGTCGTCTTGCCACCCGAACCGGTCGCTCCCGGTGCCGAATGGGTAGGTCGCTACGACATGACCAAGGCGTTGGGAAACATGGCCAAGGCATCGGGGGCCAGCGTGAAGTACCTCAGGGGCGGTAGCCACCCGATCCGCTATCGCTTCGTCGAGGTTCGGAAGGAAAACGGAGTGGAACTGGCTGTCATCACATTTGCGGTCGAGGGAGTCTCAGAAACAGAGTTCACAGTGCCCACGATGAACCAGCAAGGACAGACGACTCCGACGAAGGTAACGACCGTGTCCCGCATCTCGGGCAAAGGCGAGGCGCATGTAGATGTGAAGACCGGGATTCCGATCTACGTAAAACTGGAGCAAACGTCACAAGCCGAGACCCAAGGCGTGAAGACGACCACGGTCGTCAAGAGCGTGACGAAGCGGGTGTCTTAGGTTCTCGCGCGGCTTTTTGCATCTCGACGTAGCGCAGACAACAAGCTCGTGCGCGCGCTCGAATCCGGTTGATGAACGCAGCTCGCTCGCTCGGCGAGAGCGCGCCTCGGGCGTCGAGCAGGTTGAAGACATGCGAGCACTTGAGCGCGAGGTCGAAAGCCGGATACACCAAGAACAGCGGTTCCTCCGACCCTGCTTCGGGGGCGATCGTGTGGCGGCCTAACTCCGGGTCGTAAACCGCCGGCGTTTCGATGACCCGTCGACTCTCGGACTCATACATCTCGAAGAGCCGAAAGAGCATCTCGGTGTCCGCAAGCTCGAAGTTGTAGAGATTATGCTGGTACTCCAGGTCGAAGTTGATCTCTCGGTAACTCACCTCGTCGTTCCACTGGAGGTCCTCCCAGAAGGAATGACCCTGCGTCAGCATGAGGCAAAGGCGCTCCGGCCCGTACGTGATTTCGGCGGTGATCGGATCTAGCTCGATGCCGCCCATTTGTTGGAAAAAGGTGAACTGCGTGATCTCAGCTCCATCCAGCCAGACCTCCCAGCCGACGCCACTCGCGCCCATGCTCGGCGACTCCCAATCGTCCTCCACGAGGCGGACGTCTTCGCGGCGGACGTCGAATCCGATCGCTTGAAGAGAGCCCATATAGAGGTCCACGACATCGTCAGGGCTGGGTTTGAGAATCACCTGGTACTGGTAGTACCGTTGGTTTCGCATGGGGTTGCGGCAGAACCGTCCGTCCGCGGGTCGGCGGCTGGGTTGGACGTATGCCGCCCGGAAGGGGTCGGGGCCGAGGCTCCGAAAGACGGTGTCCGGGTGCATCGTTCCGGCGCCTACTTCGACGTCGTATGGCTGCAGGATGCAACAGCCTTGCGCCGCCCAGTACTCGTCTAGTCGTCGGATCAGCTCTTGAAAGGTCATGTTCGAGCGAGTTTACACGAGGGACGGGGGGTGTGGGCGCCTCCAACCTGGCGAACGAGGCGCCCCTCAGTCTCGAGGCCCACAAAGGGGCCGTCTCTTCATTGTAGGCCAGTTAGGGCACAAGGTTGCACCATTTACTTCAAAAACCGGCAATTGCACCTCAGCAAAAGTCTTGGGGCTTACCGGGCAAAGCTGATCGCAATGCCTGGCTTCCGGCGCTCGTTCGCCCAAACCGAGAGGCTCACGTCGCCGAACCGCCAACCAAAGTAAAGGTTGACGTCATGGCCCGTGTGCTGGAAGCCGGCAAACGGCCCATCCTTCAGCGACAGCCTTGTACCGGAAATCAAGTGGATGTGCGATTCGTTGGGCCGATCCACGCCTCCGACGTAGTACTCGAGCGTCCCCTCGTCAAAGGCCACGTGGCGTCCGAGTGTCGCGAACGGGGCAACCTTGTCGGAGAACGTGTCCTGAAAGGCGACACCGGCTCGCAGATAGGGTCGCGTTGGCGTCTCGGTGATCAGATCAACGTTTCCAATCAACCGAATGACCGAATCCTTCCAGATCCAGGCCGCTCCAACCTCGACTCTCGGTGCCCACTTGGGGCGGTAGAACAGGAACGACTGGGTGAAGTCGTCGCCCGCACTCGGGACAAAGAAGGTCGTGAATCGAATCTCAGGCGCACGGCCTGAAGCAGACCCGGGGGCTGAGCCGGATCCGCCTCCCGGTCACATCGGTCACCCGCCGCCCTGGGCGAAGACCACCGGCGCGATGCCGAAAAGGGCTAAACACGCGAGAATAGATTTCATCTTTTTTGTTTCGTTAGGGCATGGAGCGCTGTGGCGCGCGCCCCATGCCCAGTGTTCCTCAGGCCGTAACGTCAATCGGATCTCGACCGACTTGCAATCGGATCATGCGAACTACCTTCATGCCACCGATAGCGTCCTTGACCTTTTGCTTCGGATCGAGGAACCACGGAGTCTCGAGCAGCGCGACTTGGCTGACGAACTCCTTGTTCACCCGCCCCTTGGCGATCATTTCGGCTCGGTCCTCCGGAGCGCCATCTTCGATCGCGCGCTTCTTCTCCATATCGATCTCGTTGGCGAGGCGGTCCGCGTCAATCTGATCGGAAGAGATCACTTCGATCGTCGGATAGGCGACCACTTGCGTAGCAAGTTTGCCAGCCAGGTCCTGGTCACCCCCTTCCACGACAACGATCGCGGCTTTCGCCTTGTCGTGGTGGAGATACGTGCCGATCGTCTTGTCGCTCGCGACTCGCTTGACGCCGCCGAGCTGGATGTTCTCCCGAATCTTCGCCACAAGCGCTTCGATCCGCTCTTTGACGGTCGTTCCGTCCACACTTGCGGACAGTGGATCGTCGCCCGGATCGTTCTCGAGGAAGTGCTCTGCCAAGCGGTTCGCTTCGGCGACGAACTCCTCGTTGCGAGCGACGAAGTCGGTCTCCGAAAGAAGCACGACGGCGGCGACCACGCCAGGCGCCTTCGCCAACGCGATCACGCCGTTGCTGGCTTCCCTGTCTGCCCGCTTAGTGGCCTGAGCCTTCCCCGCTTCGCGCAGGATGCTCTTGGCGCGCTCCACGACGGCCTCTTCGCTGGCTTCGCTTCCTTGTTCCTCTGCGGCTTGTTGGAGCGCTCGCTTGCACTCCATCATGGGCGCATCGGTTTCGTCTCTCAGTTTCTTGACGAGTTGTGCTGTGATTTCCATATCGTTAGGCTTCTCCTTCCTTGTTCTCTTCGTCCGAGGGTTCCTCGGACGTTGCCGCGGCCACCTCTCCGGTTGCGGCTTCCGGCTCGGCGGTTTCCTCGCCGTCTACCTCTTCGTCTTCCACCGTTTCCTCGTCTTCGCTGCTGACTCCCTCGAGTTCATCCTCGATGTTGTACTTGCGCAGCATCTCGAGCTCGACATCGCCGAGTTCGTAACCGGGCGAGGTTTCCTCCTCTCCGTCTACTTGCGACTTCTCGCCGGCGATCAGATCGGCGATCTTGCCGGTGATGAGCTTGACGGAACGGATCGCGTCGTCGTTTCCGGGGATGACGTAGTCAATCGGATCCGGGTTGCAGTTCGTGTCAACGATGGCGACGATCGGAATCTTGAGGCGATTGGCTTCCTTGACGGCGAGGTCTTCGTGCTCGACGTCCACGATGTAGATCATGTCCGGCGGCTCGTGCATGTTCATGACGCCCTCGAAGAGCTTCCGCAGACGCTCCTTCTCTTTCGTCCGCATCAGCGCCTCTTTCTTGGTGAGGCGCTGGAAGTAACCCTCTTGCTCGAGTTTCTCGAGTTCTTTTAGGCGCTGGATGCGTTGCTGCATCGTCCGCCAGTTCGTAAGCAAGCCGCCCAGCCAGCGCTCGCTGACGTACGGCATCCCGCACCGTTGCGCGCAATCGCGCACAACGCCCGCCGCTTGCTTCTTCGTCCCGACGAACAGGACGGTGCCCCCATCCTCCACGCAGTCGCGGATCGCCTCCGCTGCCTGGTTGAAGAGTTGAATGGTTTGATGAAGGTCAATGATATAGATCCCATGTCGCGCGCCGTAAATGTAGCGCTTCATTCGGGGATCCCATTTTCGAGTTGCGTGCCCGAAGTGGACGCCCGCTTCGAGCAGTTCACGCATGGTTAGTGGTTGCATTTTGTTTGCAAAGTCCTCCTTGGGTTGATCCTCCGGTCCGCCTTCCTCTGCCTGCCCAACCCGCCGCAAGCGGCGAGCACCCAAGCGGCTCGGCGCGACCGTGTGAGATGCCAGGGGGCAGTATACCCACAAGGGGGGAGGTATCTTTGCGGTGATGACGCTCAGACGGCGCTCCCTCGGATGGCAGTTCGGCATGTCCGCCTACTGGTTTGCCACCAGCATGAAATGGTTCCTGCTGCTCATCGCCATCCTCCCCAACCAGGTCCAGGAATTAGTGCCGGGTGGTGAAAAGGGAACGCTCTGGGGAAGAGTCGTCATGCTGGGCGCGATCTGGGCCCTTGTCGGTCCAGCCCTGTTTGGTTGGCTCAGTGAGAGAATCCCCACCGCGTACGGGCGATGGCGCCCCTGGCTCGTCCTGGGGAGCGCGACTACAGTCGGCGCGTTGCTGCTCCTCGCCGACCCCAAGCAGTATCCGATGATCGTCCTTGGTTACCTCGTCCTGCAGGTGGGCGATGATCTGGCACAAGGGCCGTACAGCGCGCTCGTTCCGGGTTTGGTGCCGCCGGAGCAGCGCGGCGTGGCAAGCGGGGTCATGGGGTTTCTGCAACTCAGCGCTCAGATTGTCGGAGCCGTCGTCGCGCGCGCCTTGGGCGACATCGTGATGATCTACTACTTCCTCGCGGTCACCAATGTCGTTTGTGCCCTGATTACGCTCGCTACCGTCCGGGAAGACCCGGAGCCGCGCACGGCCGAACCCGTTTCGTTCTTCAAAGCCTGGACGGAACCGTGGAAGATTGCGGACTTTCGCTGGGTCTGGTTCACTCGGTTTCTCAATGCCCTCGGTTTCTACTTGGTCTCGACCTATCTTCTCTACTTCCTAACCGATGTCGTGCGCGAGTTCCGCTTTTTTGGATTCGTTGTGGCCGATGCGGGTGCTGGGGACGACGAAGCGCTACGTAGCGCCGCCAGAACGGCCGTTTTCTTGATCGGGCTGGAAATCAGTTGCATCGCCGCCTTCGGAGCGTTGGTATGCGGCAAACTCGCCGACCGCATTGGACGAAAGGCAGTAGCCACCTCCACCGGCGTCCTGATGGCGCTCGCCCTCGCACCGGTGCTGTTCTTGCCTTCGTTTACGATTCTGGTATTGCTCGCCCTGCCCTTTGCCTTCGCTTACGGCGGCTACCAGTCCGCCGACTGGGCCCTTGCGTCGGATGTCATGCCAGAATCCGACTCGCTGGCGAAGAACATGGGCCTTTGGCAATCGAGTATTGCGGCGCCCCAAATCGTGAGCGGGCTGGCGGGGTCCGTCGTGGACTGGGCCAACGCAATTCGGCACGGGATGGGATATCAGTTCACGTTCCTACTGGCCGCGTTGGCATTCCTTGTGGGAAGTGTACTGATTAAGCGGATTCGAGGCTCCACATGAACGAATCAGTTTTCGAGGACACCATCGTGGCGCCGATCACGGGCACGGCGTCGGCGCCCGTTGCCGTCCTTCGAATCAGCGGCCCGGCGGCTTGGGCGATCGGCAAGCAGATCGGAGCCGACGCCCTCCGAGGCAAGGATCCAGAGCCGAGGCGCGTGTACTTCACCCAGATCGGAGACTTCGACGAGGGCTTTCTCGTGTTTTTTGAGCGCGGAAAGAGTTATACGGGCGAAGAGAGCATCGAGCTCAGCCTACATGGGTCACGCGCCAACGTGAGCCTTGCGCTCTCTCTCATCCAATCGCTCGGAGCGAGGTTGGCGAGACCCGGCGAGTTCACGGAGCGGCGCTTTTACCACGGTCTTGTTGACCTGACCCAAGCGGAGGGCGTAGAGGCGACGGTGAGGGCGCTCACCGATCGCGAGTCCCGCCGCGCTTCTCTTCTCCGGCAGGGCGGTTTGAGGCGGGAGATTGACCAGCTGCGCGAGACCCTGTCCGCGATCCTTGCGACCATCGAAGCGTCCGTCGAGTTCACCGAGGAAGTCGGCCCGCTGGACGAGGCAGGAACGCGGAAAGACCTCGAAAGCCTCTTGGCGAGGGTTCGCAACTTAGTGGCCCAGCGCCGAGGAAGCAGGATCCTGCGCGAGGGCTATCGCGTCTGTCTCGTGGGTCGTGCCAACGTGGGCAAGTCGTCGCTTCTCAACTGCCTCTTGGGAGACGACCGCGCCATCGTGACGGAGATCCCCGGAACCACGCGCGACACGATCGAGGAACAGATCGAAGTAGACGGGTATCGCATCGTGTTGACAGACACGGCCGGGATTCGCGAGACCGAGGATGTGGTCGAGCAGATCGGGGTTGAGAGAACGGTGCGCGCGCTCGAAGCAGCCGACGAAATCTGGATGGTCTTCGAAGCGCCGATCGGCTGGACCGACGAAGACGCGGCGATCCTCCAACGGCTCGACCGCGCGCCCGACCTCTACTTAGCCAATAAGGCGGATCTCGGTTACGCTACAACCGGCCTCCCGCAGCCCGTCCAGCTCGTCTCTGCCAAGACAGGTGAAGGGATCGAGGGTCTGCTTTCCTCGTTGATCGAGCGCTTGGCCGAGATTAGCGGGGGCGAGGCACCACTCGTGAACGACCGCCATGCAGTCTCCCTCCAAGCCGCCGAAGAGCACCTCGTCGCCGCTCTTGACGCTCTTCGGACCGAGCCGCCGGACCTGGTGTGCGTGCCCCTTTACGCCGCGATGGACGCACTCGGCGAGATCACCGGCGAGACCGCCCCCGATCAGATTATCGAACGGGTGTTTCGAGACTTTTGTGTTGGGAAATAGAGCCCTTCAACCTTGCGTCTATTTCTCGGAAGAACCGAACGATCTGCTTCGTCGCGTCCGCCGGCCAGGTGTGGCCGCCCGAGTGCTGGTGCCACACCACAATCGCGTCGCCCTTCTCCGGCTTGTAAAGCGTGTAACCGGGGGCCCACTCGCTTTCCTGCTTTTGCGCATTTGCCAGGCGGATACATCCGTCTCGTGTGAGGGCTGTGGCTCGGAGCGGGACCAACGAATCCGTTTCGCCGGCGATGATCAACACGGGCCGAGGTTGTTTGACGCCCAAGAGCCACGTGCCGCCGGCGCCGGCGACGGGAGCCAGCGCTGCGATCTTTTCCGACCGTGTTGCGTACAGTTCAAAGCAGAAGAGCGCGCCGTTGGACATCCCGCATACGTACACCCGCTTGGGGTCGCCTTTGTACTCTTTTGCGATCTTCTCCACGAGCGCGTCGAAGAAATGAGTGTCTCGATCTCCCAAATCGCCGGGCTGGTGCTGCCAACCCGGCCCGTCGCGATTCAGGCGCGGGCTGTGCACCGTCAGCCCTTGCGGATACACGACAAGCGCCTCTCTCCACTCTTCATGGACGCGGTAAGACCGGGCGGCTTGCCTCGAACCGCCGGTGAATCCGTGGAACACGAATACGATCGGGGCATTGGGTTTTGCGGAGTCCGTGTTGTAGAGCAGAGCGGTGCGCTCGGCGCCGTCAACCGTGAGGTTCAACGTGGTGGGCTGAGCCTGAAAGCAAAGGAAGAGTCCAATCAGCGCGTTCATTCTTCCTAAATGTACGTCGCCGAGAGGGCTTGGTTCACCCTCTGTCGCACCGTCTCGACCCATCGGGCATGGAAACATCGGTTTGACATAAGATAAACTGTGCTGGTCAGCCAACGGCTGGCGCGGAGCAAGCAAGTGGGCCCCTCGAACCGGGAGGAGAGACTCGACTGGGCGATGAGGGCAGTTCGAGAGCCTTCGAGTCCAGACCTCGAGGATCGTGACGTCTTTGACGCCGCCGAGTACTTACTCGACGAATTAGTCAGCGCCACGCGCGACGGTCGCGAACCGCGATCGGAGCTACTGCTTACCGACTTCCTTTCGCTCATGGCTTCCCGCCTGCGGCTCTCGTCCCTCATAGAAGCGGGCCAGGAATGCCTCAACAACCTGATACGAAACGAACAACCAGGCCTCGCCTCTCTCTTGGCTTCGGAGTTGGCGATGGCGTGCTGTCGCTCGGGTGAATACGGAGACGGGCTTGCCTACTCTGAGCGCGCGATCCACCTGGCGGAGCAGGCGATGAGCGAGGTGATGGCTTTGCCGGGCATCATGGACGACGATTCTTTGGATGACCCGCTCAGCAACGTTCAGGCGGCCCTTGCTCTGGCAAGGCAGGCGCAGGGAGCGTGCCTCACGTCGGTCGGAGACTATAGTGCCGCCCAGGAATCCCTCGACGACGTCGAGATTCCAGCCGAGCGCCCTGACATCCTCTTCTTCCAAGCGCTCTGCGAAGCGCGGCTCGGTTGGGCTACCTCTTCCGACTCCGTCCTCGAAACCGCCGGCGTCGCGTTCAACACGGCACACCGGTATGGGCTGTGGCCGTCGCGGTGTTCGCTTGCCGCCGTCTTGCTTGCCGCCGCGCTCGAGAAGAACGGTAAGCCGCGGGAGGCGAAGCGGCACCTGCTGCCCGGGTTTGAGTACCTCATCCGTTGCCGGCTCGAGATTCTCCTCCCCCCGGTTTTGCGCCCGTTGGAGCAGGCGTTCCATGGACGGCCGGATCTCGGCAACCTCGTTGAGCGGGTACGGGGTTTCTGCTCGATCGCCCAGGACCGCCGCCCGGAGCCGGAGGAACGTTCCCGCCTTCTCATCGAAATTCGAGAGCGAGCCCTCGCTTAGAACCGAAACTGCGCGAGCGTGCGCACGCGGGCGGGCCCACCGCTCGAAGGAAGCCCGACCGTTACGGTGACCTTCGAGGCTGCATCGGGCGAAAAACCGATCGCTGGGCCGTAGAAGTGGTTTCCATTTGTCCAATCCCCGAACAGTTCGACGCCGAGCGTCCACGGATAGAGGGGCTGAGCGATGCCGGCCGCATATTCCCACTTGAACGGGCCGCTCCCGTCCGGATGTCCCTCCGTAATGAGGTTGGCGCTGATCGTGATGCCTTCAGGCGTTACGTACGACGCGATCGCCTTCAGCTCGATCTCCCACTCTTCGCTGTCCTCTTTCTTCACTTCGAAGTAGGCAGCAGGTAGGACCTGGTTCACGGCGAAGTCGCCGAACCGGTGTCGTTGCTCCAGTTTGGCTCCCTTGAGCTCCATCTCTCCGCCAGACTCCCGTTCGAAGATCAGGTAGGGGCTCACGGTCCACCGGTCGGTTACGCCGTATTCGAATTCGATCAATCCCTCGGCGTGTCCACCCTCACGCTGTGTCCACCACAGTTCGATCTCACGTTCGAAGAGATCGGCGGTGAACCAGTCGTACGTGTAGGTGAAGTTCCGCTTATGGGCCAGGCTTGCCGAGGCAAGCACAAACAGTGAGAAAAGAATGAGTATCGTTCGCCGCATAGGGTGGCGAGTCTACCGGACCCTTCCTGCCTCACTGTTTCTCGACTACGCCACCGCGGCCGATCCTCACGAGCGTCCCCGGTGGAATCGGAAGCGGGTAGTTCTCGACCTCGATCGAGATTACGGTAACTCGCCAGGTCTCGCCCTCTCGTTCCGCCTCGAACACGAGCGGCACCTTATGTTCGCTGTCGAGGCGTACGGTGGCGCGAGCAAAACCGGCATCGCCCGAGACGCTACGCGTATGCCATGTCCGGCTCTTTGCCTCGGTGAGGCGCCATTGCTCGACGAACCGCCCGAACTCTTCTGCGGACGTATCTTTTCGGAAGGCAGGCGCGGTGAGATCATAGGCTCGTGCGAGGTTGCCGTTCCAGATCTCTTGCAGTACTTGGTCCCCCGCTTCGACGGGGCCTCCACTGGCGCGAAACAGCAGCGCCATGATGGCAGCAACCACCAGCCCGGCAGACAGAAGGATCCCAACGAACAAGAGCATGACCGCCTTCCAGCTCATCCGTGCCTCTTCTACCTGATAGCCTGCCGGTATCCTATGCGGGAATGACAAAGAAGCCGGACGTCGTCGTCGTGGGTGGAGGCTTTGCAGGGTGCGAGGCGGCCTGGGCCGCTGCCAACGCGGGCTGCGAGGTCCTTCTGTACGAAATGCGCCCCCAGGTCATGACGCCCGCGCACCAAACGGACCTGCTGGCGGAGCTCGTCTGCTCGAACAGCTTCAAGTCGAGGAACCCCGACTCGCCCCCCGGGCAGCTCAAGGAAGAGATGCGCGCGCTCGGCTCGCTGATGATTCCGACGGCGGAGCGAAACTCCGTCCCGGGAGGCGAGGCGCTTTCGGTGGACCGCGTTGAATTCGCGAAAGAGATGACCGAGCAGATCGAGGGACACCCGCGCATCAAGGTCGTTCGGGAAGAGTTCACTCCGGAGAAGTTCAATCCAGACACGCCGACCATCCTCGCAACCGGTCCGCTCACGTCGCCCGCGCTCTCCGAATGGCTCAAGAGCCTCACCGGCCAGGAACATCTCTACTTCTATGACGCGGTCAGTCCGACCGTCACAGCGGACAGCATCAACCGCGACGTCGTTTGGGAGCAGAGTCGCTACGACAAGGGCGACGCGGCCTACCTCAACTGCCCGATGGACAAAGAGCAGTACGAGCGGTTCGTGGACGCGCTGCTTGCCGCTGAGCAGGTGCCGCTGCACGACTTCGAAAAGCCCGCCTACTTCGAAGGGTGCCTGCCCATCGAGGAGATCGCCAGGCGCGGCAGGGAGAGCCTTCGCTTCAGCAACTTCAAACCGGTCGGACTCACCGACCCGCGCACCGGCAAGCGCCCTTACGCAGTGGTTCAACTCCGTCCCGAGAATCGCGAGAAGACCCTCTACAGCCTCGTCGCGTGCCAGACCCGCCTCAAGTGGGGGCCGCAGAAGGAGGTTCTCCGCCTGATTCCGGGATTGGAGGAAGCCGAGTTCGTTCGCCTCGGCGTCGTGCATCGGAACACCTACGTAGATTCCCCGCGCGTGCTAAACGAACGGCTCATGGTCGTGTCCGATCCAGACGCGTCCCGGAGGAAAGGGATTCTTCTGGCAGGACAGATCACCGGAGTAGAGGGTTATGTGGAGAGCGGCGCGATCGGGATCCTCGCCGGGCTTTCCGCGGCGGCCCTGGCCGGCAAGGCCACCTACGCACCGCCGCCACGGGAGACCGCTCTCGGAAGCCTGATGGCGCACATCACGAACCGCGAGTCCCCTGCCTTCGCCCCGATGAACATCAACTGGGGACTCTTCCCTCCCCCCGCCGGAGCGGATCAACCGACCGGCAAGAAGACCCCGAAGGACGTCGTACGGAAGAGAAAACTCGAGGCGGCGCGAGTAGCGCTTGGCAGATGGATGGAGGAGTTACGTGAAGAGCGGGCGATGGCTTAGCGCCTCCCTCGCGCTGATTGCCCTCGGTTGCTCCGGCTTGCCGAACGACCCGATCACGCCCCCGCCCTTGATGGAACTGGACGCCGGCGACAAGCCGATTTTCGCGGTCGCCTGGTCGCCTGACGGCAAGTGGATCGCGGTCGGAACCGACGAGGGCGAGGTCTCGCTCTTTCCCGCAGAGGGCACGCCAGAAGAGGGCTTCCTGAAGCGCAAGCACACCCTCCCCATGACACTCGACCGCATCACCGACCTCGCCTTTTCCCCCGATGGAGGCGCTCTGCTGGCAGCCGGGCAAGACGGGCGCTGGAGGCTCTGGGATCTCACCGACCGCGCCTTCCCTTCGCAGGAAGGAAGGGCCGAGAAGCCGCTTCTCGCCTGCGGGTTCGGGCAGGACGGCTCGCCGCTGCTCGCCCGCCCGGGAGTGTGGGCTTACGGAAAGCTTCAGGGAGTCTCCACCGCCGTCGAGCCGCACCAGATCGTCATCGGAGGCGAGACCCACCCCCCGCCGAACGGAGACCGGTTCACTTCCGGCGCAACTGGGAAGCGACTGGTGGCCGCGGGCACGGAGGGCGGGAGGCTGGTTGTGGCTCCGGTTGGCGGCTCGCCCCTAACGGTGCCCTGTTTGCCCCACCGGATCAGCGCCGTCGCCCTCTCGCCAGATGAGACAAAGGTCGCGCTCGGCGGCGTGGACGCCTGGCTTCAAATCCGAGACGCCCGGAGCGGCGCCCTTCTGCTGAAGATCCCCTTCCAGACCGGATGGATCACGGACATCGCCTGGTCCCCGGACGGCAGCCGCCTGGTCGTCTCCGGCCACGATTTGACGCACTCGCCCGGCGTTCATCGGGTTCGGGTGTATGGGGTGGATTGAATTGGACAAGTCTGACCAATCCGACCAGTCCGACCCGTCCGACTTGTCCGACTTGTCCGATCGTCCGACCAGTCCGGCCTGGTCGCCTCTCCCTGCCGTGCAACCGGCTCGGGTTCCGGTCGGTATCAGTCTGTATGCGGGAACGAAGGATTCACGAAGGGGTGCCGCCCGGGCTGCCTGACGAGGGAGAGTGGTACGTCTCCGAACTCTCCAATGACGAACTGGAGATGCAGGTCCGGGGAAGGTTTCGGCTCTCCCCGTTTGCGCGGCTCTCCGCCGAGCAAACCGCGTTCCTGGCGACGTTTCTCCGCTGCCGAGGGGTGCTGGCGGCGGTCGAGCGGGAGTTGGGAATCAGTTATCCGACGGTCCGGGCGCGGCTGGACGCACTTCTCGAGGCGCTTGGTCTGTCTCCAACCGAGGTCGAAGAGCCGCCTCCGAAGGACCGCGTCGGCATGACTCCCAAACAGCGGGAGATCCTGGAACGCCTTGAGCGGGGCGAGCTTTCACCCGAAGAGGCCAAGCGCGCGATGAAGGAGGCTGCAGGCCAATGAAAGAGCAGGTGATTCGGATTTTGAAGATGGTTCAGGAAGGGAGGCTCTCGCCGGAGGACGCCTACGAACTGATGGACGCGTTCGTGGACTTCGGCGAGGGCGAACCGAAGGAAGGCGCCAAAGAACAGACCGCCTCGGAGGACGCAAAGGAGTCCGCCTCGAAGGAATCCAAAGAGAAGGCCGAATCCTTCTCTGCCCTACTCGACATGATCGAGAAAGTGCGGCGGGAGATTGCCGAGTCGGTGCAGTGGCAGGACGTCGCCGAACAGATTCGAAGCGCGGCGACGAAGGGGGTGGGCGCGGTGAAGGCGACGGTCGAGCGAATCGGGAAGGGCGGCGTGCACTGGTTCGGGCCGGTCGAAACGCGCTCGACGGAACTGCCGCTCGAAGTGCCGGCCGGCAAACGTTTGCGGATTGAGCGGACCCACGGCGATGTGATCGTCACGGGCGGCGCGGCGATCGGGCAGATGAAGGCGACCGTCACCGTCCGCGGCGCCGACATGCAGGACGCTCGCTCGAAAGCCGAGCGCTGGACCCCAGTCATCGAGGAATCGGACGGGGTGGTTCTGCTGAAACAGAGTACGGATACCCTTCGGGAGGACGTCGAGATCTCGGTGCCGGCCGGCGTCGAGGTCGAGGTGCACGCGGAGTCGGGACAGGTGCGCGTGCGCGGTACGGAGGCTCCGGTGCGGGTTACGGCGCTCGCGGGAGACGTGAGCGTGGAGAACGCCTCTGGCCGGGTTGCGGTCGTGAGCCATGCTGGGGACGTCCGCATTGCGCACGTGAAGGACGCCGAGGTGGAAGTCGAGAATCGGTCGGGCGACGTGTCGTTGAGCGACGTGCACGGCTCGTTTTCGATCCGCTCCGCGGCCGGGGGCGTGAAGTGCAGCGAGGTCACGGTCCAGTCGGGCGCGATCGAGACGGTGCGGGGCGACGTTATGCTCCAACTCGTGAAACCGTTCGACGGCGCGCTGACGATCCGAACGGTGTCCGGCAACGTCTTGGCAGACATTGACGGGGCCAGCGACTGCCGAGTGGCGCTCTCTTCCGTGAGCGGCGCGGTGAACACCTCAATCTCTCTGGAGGACCTCGCTCACACGCGCGAGCGGATCACGGGACGCCTCGGCGAAGGCAAGGGCAGCCTGGAGATCAGCACCGTGTCCGGCGCGGTCAACCTCCACCTGAACGATTAGAACAGGTGAAGCGACTCGCGGTGGACGTTCCGCTCGCCGTCGTGGACGGCGTACCGCGCGACGCCGTGCATGTTGGCTGCGCCGTAGAGGCCGTCTTTGCGGAGCGCATAGAAGGTGATCCCGAAGTTCGGCTTGCCCGGCGCGGAGAGAAGGCGTGACTCCACGGTGCGGCGTGCGATTCTCTTGAGGACGTCCAGACAAGCCTCGCCCGGCTCCATTCCTCTACGCATGTTCTCGACGACGATCCGCGCCCCGGACTCGAGAATGTTCGCCTCTCCCCTGCCGGTGCTTCCCGCCGCGCCGACGTCGTTGTCCACATAGAGGCCGGCGCCGATGATCGGGCTGTCTCCGACGCGTCCGGGAATCTTGAAAGCGAGACCGCTGGTGGTCGTTACGCCGCTGATCTCCCCCTTCTCGTTGAGGCAAAGGCAGGTGATCGTGCCCGTCGGACGCTTGGCTCCGGCTTGGCGCTCTTCGTCATTGAGCCAATCGTCTTCGAGAGAGAGGTTCGCCTTCCAACGGAGCCAGGCCTCGCGCGCTCGGTCGGTGAGCAGGTTCTCCTCCTTGAATCCCATGGCGCGCGCGAACTCGAGCGCACCCTGGCCGACGAGTAGGACGTGGTCCGTCCTCTCCATGACCTTCTGCGCGACGCGGCTTGGGGTCTTGATATTCTCGAGCGCGGCAACGGCGCCCGCGCGGTAGGTCGGGCCGTGCATGACACACGAATCCAGCTGCACCACGCCTCGCTCGTTCGGCAAGCCGCCGTATCCGACGCTGGTGTCGTTGGGGTCCTCTTCGACGATGTTGACGCCGGAGATCGCAGCCTCCAACGTGTCCACGCCCTGCTCCATCAGTTCCATGGCGCGGGCGGTGGCTCGAAGGCCATTGCCGCTCGAAACGGCGATCCGCTTGCCCGAGACGCGAAAGGTCACCTCTTGACTGCTCAGGGCCGGCCATGCGCCAGCCGCGCTCACCGCGGCCCCAGCCTTGAGCAAGGTTCGCCGGGAAATCCTCTCCGCCATGCGCGAGAGGTTCGACAAGCGGAGTCTATTTCCTTCTCAAAGCGGTCGCGCGGAGCGCGCTGTCTGCCTCGGAGAAAGACCAATCCGGCGAGAAGAACCCCGCCCCGAGGACGCCTGCCGCGCCCTTCTCGAGGGCGTCAGACGAATAGACAGTCCAGTCCGGCCAGTGGGCGCCGGAGACGAAGAACGGGAGGTCGGTCAGAACTTCCCTCCCGGCTCGACCCGTACCGGCGACGACGCCCACCATCGCATAGCGGGAACCCTTCCGAGGATAGCCGAACAGGCACCCAACGTCTCCTTCGAAGACCACGCCCGCGCGACGGTCCAACGCAAAGCGGCCCATCTCTACCCTGGGCGCGGAATCGCCCAGAACCATATCCCAAGCCGCGTTGGAGTTCCGGGAGCCGTACAGAACGACGTTCGTGTCTGTGCCTGTCGGTTTGCTGAGCCACTCTTCGTCGCTGACGACCACCGCCCGGCCATTGCCCCGATAGAGGAACGTCTCCGCGTCATATCTCGCCTTCTCGAAGTTCCATCGGTTTTCCTCCGGCGTTCCCTTCGTTCCATAGACGAGGACGAAACGATTGGTGAACGCCCACTTGAAACCGCTTTGCTGCCGGTTCCGTTCCGAGGTGGGCGCCGACTCGAGCACGACAACGCCTTCCTCCGAAATACGCAGGAACAACGACGTCCCGTAGAACATCGCTTTGGAGGCCTTTCCGTTCACGGAGAAGGCGACTTCGCCATTGAGGTTGTAGACGTTTCGAATCTCGAGCGTCCGGACGTTCTGCGTTTGGATCGTGTAGGTCTTCGTGTACGGGTCTACCCTCGCCTCGACGGTCGAGAGTTGGAGAGGTCGGTCTTGTTGCCAGACCCTTACCCACGCGAGTTCGGATGAGATCGCCGGGTCGAAGGTGCGGAACGATACCGAGCGGGTCTCCTCCGGCCTGGGCAAGCGATGCCGCGCGAAGAAGTCGAACATGGGCGCCCAGTCCACGCAGTCCGCGCCGGGTTCCGGTGAAGCGTCCCACCAGTGACCGGCCCCCGGTTGAAAGTGGGCGTCGTAGTCGTGGTGGAACTTGGCAAGCTCGTCGAGTGCGCGACGCGCCTGCTGGGCCGGCACATTGTCATCGGCCTCTCCATGGAGGATATAGACGCCGAGGCCGCTTAGGTTGGGAAATAGCGCGAGCGTATCCGTCGGGTTGGTGGCCCGCGCGAGAATCGCCTGGATGGGGTCGTTCGCGTCGAATCGCGCCCCGCCACCGTATGTCGCAAAGGTGAGCCAGCCTGCGCTGGGCGCGGTGACCGCGAAGGAGCCTGGGAACTGGCAGGCGAGTTGCCAAGCCCCGTGTCCGCCCATCGAATGGCCGGTCAGGTAGAGTCGTGTTGGGTCGGCCTTATAGTGGCGTTGTGATTCTGATAAGACCTCCATAGCGTCCAGCCGGCCCCAGTCCTCCCAGTCGAAGCCGAACGGACGGCGATTCGTCGGCGCAACGATGGTGGCCCAGCTCTTGGGCGCGTAGGACGCTGCCTGATTCCAAGCCTCGACGCTGGCGCCGTGACAAGACAACACGAGCGCCGGCGTCTCTTCGCCGGTCGCCGGCTGCACGGCGTAGTACTGCACGCTGCCGTCAATGCCAGAGAGGAACGTCCTTCGATGGAGCCTGTGGATGGAGCCAATCGGTATGGACACGGTACGCGAGTGCGAGTAGGTCTCTCGGGATCCGCGAGCGGTGACTGTCAGCTCCACAGAAAGGGACTCCCCGCTCAGGTCGTCAGGCTTAGGAATCAAGATAACCTCTTTCCGAATCGTGAGTGGCGCGAGGGAGAACTCCGGCTCGACACCAGTCAAGCGACCGCCCACCCTTGCGCCCAGCATAATCTTGACGGGCTCTTCGGTCGCGTTGACTACCGTGACGCCTGCCGGAAACGGCCCCTCTTCCTCTTCGAGGATGTCCGGGAGGGTCATATCCCGGTCAAGCAAGAAGACGGGGGCTGGCGGCTCCATGATCCTGGCCCGCAACCTGCCTCGAATGACTTGAAAGAACAGGTCGTTCTTTCCGCGCTCGGCGAGGAACGGCAATACGAGCGCGCCATTGGAGTAGGGATCGCCCGCACGAGGGGCGCCGTTGATGCGGCAGTTGCTCGCCCCCTGCGCATCCAGGAGATACACTCTCCGCGCCGGCGCCTCGAACACGCCGTAGGCATAACCCCCTCGCAGGAAGCGATGTTCGAGCCAGCCGTCCTCCCCCGCCTGGGCGCTTTCCCATGAGACCTTACGACCATCCGGAAGCGCAACCTGCTCACCTGCACTGGGTGCGTGCCAGCCGCCTTGCTGAATCGCCGCAGCCGCTAAGGCGTCCATGCGCACTGGCGAGCGACCGTACACTCCCACAGGCGGAAGAACGAGGTATTGGGTGAGAGTCGTCGGTGAGGTTTGCGTCGAGACCAGGCATGCAACGAGAGCCGGAAGCATGCCGGAAGGCTACCCGCCCGCCTGGGCGAGCTGTTCCGCTTCCGCCTTCTGCACGATCTCCTGGATCCTGGGATCGGGGTTCTCCCTGAACTCGAGCGGCGGCTGATCCGCAATTATCTCCCCTTCGTACAGGAACAGGACACGATCCGCAACCCGAAGCACGGAGTGCAGATCGTGGCTGACGATGATCGAGGTCGCTCCCGTCTTCTCATTGACCTCCCGAATGAGGGCGTCCATGGAGTACGCCGTCACGGGATCGAGGCCACTTGTCGGTTCGTCGTAGAAAAGTAGCTCGGGCTGCGTCGCGAGGGCGCGGGCCACGGAGACCCGTTTGCGCATGCCGCCGCTCAGCTCGGAGGGCATCAGGGTTTCCGTGCCATCGAGCCCCACCATTGCCAGGCATTCAGCCGCGCGCTGCTTCAACTCGGCCAAGGTATGCCGCTTGCGGCGGCGGAGAGCGAAGACGACGTTCTCGAACACGTTGAGATAGTCGAAGAGCGCTCCAGACTGGAAGACGATCCCCATCCGTCTTCGCACGGAATCGAGGGAGTCTTCGTTGGCACGGGCAAGATTGACCTCCAATACCGTGACTTCACCGCTCGAAGGACGAAGAAGTCCAGCCAAGATGCGCAACAGCGTGGTCTTCCCTCCTCCGGACGCGCCCATGACCGCGACGCATTGTCCCTTTTCGATCTCGAATGTTAGCGCCTTCAGTACCTCTTTCTTACCAAAAGAGTGGCGCAGGTCCCGCACTTCGATGATCATCGTCGCGTCTTCTCAGCGAACGGGTCTTCGGGATCCTTCGGAAGCGGCGCGTCGGCATAGCTGTCCCGCGCCGGTTCCTCCCCTTCTTCGCGCAGGAACCGGCGCAGGGTGCTCTTATCAAACGCCTCTTTCCTCTTCACGTGGCTGGCGATTTTCGTGATTACCGCGTTGATCGCTTTGTCTCTCGCTTCTGGATCCTCGGGAAGGAACCGGTTCATGGCATCCACCGTTTCCGCGGGCTCGACACCATGGCGATCGCATAGGGCGATGAGCCGACCCTCCGGATCCAGGCGCTCGGGAGGAAACTTCGATAGGCCGTCTTCGCCCTTCAGCACGGGCGGGCGTGGGAAGCGAAGGAACACAGGTTGCGAAAAGTGCGGGTGTCGGAACATGACTTCTCCCTGGTGGCAGTTTGCCAATCGTTCGCGAACCGCTTTGGAGTACGCCGAATAGATCGGGCTGGCCAGCTCCTCCATCAAGATATGGCCGTAGGCGCTGTTGGCACAGTTGCCGATGATTTGTGGATCTACGCGCGATCGGAACTGCTGCGCTCCAAAGAGAATCAAACCCTGATACCGCCCGCGAGCGGCGATATCTCGCAAGGCCCTCACCGTGTAGGTCTCCGAACCGGACGAGGGGGCGAACTTGTTGAGCTCGTCCACAACGACGATGAGCCGACGAACGCCGAACGCATCTGCACCCTCTTCCATCCGCTTCCTCAGGTCCGAAATCACCGCAGCAAAGACGAACTCTTGTTGGTCGGCGTCCAATTCGGCGACGTCTATGACGTAAACGGCGCCATTCTCGAACTTCTCGGGTAGCGGCGGATCGCCAGCGCCTCGATCCGCGATCAGGCCGCCGAACCTTCCAGGCAAATTGACGAGACGGTTGTACACCTTACGAATCGTCGCGGTGTGATGGCCGTGGACCGTGGAACCGCCTTGTTGCTCGGCTTCGTCAAGCCACTGTTCGAGCAGATCGGTGAGGTCACCGAGTGAAGAGGCGCCGCCCTTCAGCTCCTTTTGGAGACGGGCCAAGATTGCGTCGGCCTTCGCGTCTACATCGTCTTTGTTGATGAGGACCTCGATGTGCTGGAGCACCTGCTCCGGCCCGAAGCAAAAACCCTTCGGCTTGCTTAGGGCCTCGTGAGTGCGTTTGGAGGCCACGTCCGCGCGGTCCTCGTTGAGGTACGGCGCACGGTATTCCACCTTCTCGAACGGTTTCGGCTCCAAGCCGCAGGCCGCGTAAATCTGCTTGTCCACGTCTTCGAGACGCTCGGCTGGCTGGTCGAGGAAGAGCAGGTCCGATCCTTTGACGTTGAAAATGACGGCTGCCACCGATGCATCCTCGGCGCTTTGCGCCTGCGGTAGTTCTTGGAAGATGCTGGTGAGCAGGAACAGAATGTAGCTCGTTTTTGCCGCAAGCCCCGATGTCCCCGTTACGTTGAGATGAGCGGACTCTGTGCCCAAGAGGTGGTAGACATCCGCCAGGACCGGGCACGGATTGGCTACATCTCCATAGACGCCCACCGGGATGGGCAGCGCCATATTGTCGCAGTGCAACGCGGTTTGGACGGCCTCTGCATCCGCGAAGTAGACCTGCCCAATCGGAACGGCGCCGATCGGCTCTTCCGGTTCCCTCCTGAGGACGGCCGCGCGGAAGGTACGGATCTCCGGCCGCTTCGTGGTCGCTCGCGCTGCAGGGTTTCGCTGGGATCCCAGGTAGTCGCTCAGCGCGTTCGGCGCGTCGTTGTAGGCGTGCGCTTCGACGACCGTTCCATAGACCGTAATGTCCTCGTCCGGGCTGAGGACCTTGACGATCGTCCCGATTCCGATGGGCGCGCCCTTCTCAGCCCAGAAGTTGAACTCGTACGCGCTCGTCGGGTCAGTTTCCGTTCCGTAGACACATCCGATTGGTCCGTTTTCCATCATCGTCGGTTTCCTCGTTTCGTCAGCCAATCAACGCCTGCAGATCCCATCTGCTTCGAAGGCGAGAGCGAAGGTATTGCTCAATGTAACGAACTGGATATAGTAAACGATCATACCTGCTGTCGGGAAGCGACAGCGGTGCGCGCTCGGCGAGGACCCAAGCGGTGATCTCGTCCACGTGCGCGAGCGCCATGTCCAGATCGTTCATCTCCAAACGGATCAGCCCGAACCAGGGAGGCCCGTCCGGCGATTCGTGCAGGCGCAGATACCACGAGTAGGTCTTGCGCGCGCCCTCCTCTTCCCGCGTGGCGCAAAAAACCGGAGTCCGGTGACCCTCGGGCAGGTTTAGCACCCAACTTCGATAAAGCTCATCCTTGAAATACGGCAAGAGGTGGGATTTGACCAAGCCCACGACGTACTTGGTGGGTGCGGTCTTCGGTTCCGGGCATCGTCCATCCGCGAGGATCCAGCATTCCTCGGACGCGCGCGGCGAGGCCTCGTGGAGGACCTTGGATTCCAAGTCGCCACGCACCGCCTGCACATGCTTTTGAAGCGCGATGCCCCAATCCTGTTCGCCCTGTCGCAGCGCTACGGGCAGAGGCCGAATGCCTGCGTCGTTGCAGAAGGCGTGGAGCCGCTGCTCGATCTCAGCATCCACACTGTTCGGATAGAGCAGCGTAACTTGTCTTTCCTCGGCAACCACTTCGCGCATCTCGCCCTCCTCGTCTCGTAGCACCGCTGCTGCCGCAACCTGGGCCAGGCGAAGCGGCAACGCAAGATACCAAGCCGCGGTGGCGGAGTTCTCGACACCGTCCACAAAGATGCCGAACGAAGATTTCGGCACCGGGTGGCAAGAAATCGAATCTCCCACGCCTCGTCCCGACTCGACGATCTCCGCATCCCTTTCCGGTGTGCTCTGCCCTTGGTCGATGCGCGGCTCCTCTTCCAAGAAGGCAAGCCGATTTGCACGACTCTCAGGGCCGAGGCACTCGAGAAGCGACGAGAACGCGATTTGCATTGCGCTGAGTCTATCCATTCCAATACCTAAGACGAACGAGCGGGGTCTTCCCGAGGGGTGACCTGTTTCTGTTTGGTCAGTTCGTAGGGTTCTTGAAAATGAGAAGCCGCTGACGAACTCGTCAGCGGCTTCTTCGGTTCTCAGAACCAGTCGTCCGTTTACTGGAACGTCACCGTCCAGATTGCCCAATCGTAGTAGCCATCCCAAGACGGGAAGGTTACGCCACGGTCGTGGTATCCGATTCGGGCCTTCATCTGGCGCGTTCCGGACTGCACGAAGCGGCCGGGGTTCGAGGAAATGGTGACGATCACAGTCTGGTCCGACATTGGGCCGTCCCGCTCATCCACCATCTCCCAGCTGCTGGTCTGGTAGTTGAAGAGCTCGATCCTCTGTCGCGTGGGCGTGCCGGAGGTACGCCCGTCATACTTGAACTGGATCTGCGTAATCGTTCCCGACGGTGCGGTACCGACGATCTCGATCTCCACCGAAGCGACAGCGACTTCAATCTGGGGCCGGGCCTGCACCTGGATCGCGGAACCATCGTTGCTATGGAGCCGAGACACCGTACCGGCGACCAAAACCCCGCGTGTGACCGTGAACGAAGACGGCAGCACGTCTTGCGTAGACTGGCCTTGGAGGCTGCGAAGAACGTTGATCCGACCCTTCGCGACCCACTGACCGCCCTGAACCGGATCCGTGTTGTTTTCGATCTTTTGGCGGACCGTAGCCGCAGGCGTGCTGGCGCCGAAGCGACTGAAGATCAGCGCTGCCTGACCGGCAACATGCGGACACGCCTGGGAAGTGCCCGAAACGTAGTACCAGTTGCCGTCGTTCCACGGGCCTGCGATGTTGACGCCGGGGGCGGCGACGTCCACCCAGCTGGAGCCGTACTGGCTGAAGCTCGCCCGGAAGTCATTCTGGTCGGATGCGCCCACGGCGATGCAGTTCACGTAGGCAGCGGGGTACATCTGCTGAGTCGAACCACTATTGCCCGCGGCTGCGGCGAGCACGATGCCCGCATTCCACGCGGCGTTCACGGCCGCTTCGAGGCTGCTCGACGGGCTCCCGCCTGCGAGGCTCATGTTGATGACTTTGGCGCCCTGCTGACGCGCTCGATCAATTCCGCTGATGATCCATCCGTAGGTGCCGGATCCGCTCGCATTGAGAACCTTGATCGGAAGAATCTTGCAGTTGAAGCCCACGCCGGCAATGCCGACGTTGTTGTTCGTCGCAGCGGCAGCGATCCCGGCGACGTTCGTGCCGTGACCGTTGTCATCGCTCGGATCGCTATCGTTGTTTGCGTAGTCCCAACCTCCCGAGACGGTCTTGCCGGCGATATCCGGATTCGAGAATTGGACGCCGGTGTCGAGGATGGCGATCACGATGGATGGATCGCCCTGTGTGATGTCCCAGGCCGGTGCGCACTGGATCCGCTGCGCGCCCCACTGGAGATTCCAGAACGTGTCGTTGGGAGTAAAGGTCGCGTGAGCGATGTAGTTCGGCTCGGCGAACTCCACATTCCGAAGACTGCTGTAAAACGTGATCGCCTGCTCGACGCTCACGCTCTTCGGCAGCTTGACTCGCTGCACGCCGATGAACTCCCACTCTTGGACGACCGTCGCGCCTACCATCATGTGAGCCATTCGCTCCGTGTAGACGCCACCGCTCCGGAACTTCACGAGGACTTCGTCGGGTACGTAGTCGTTCGATGTCTTCGCTCCTGGAAGTTGCGCAAGAGCAGCGATGGGTAGCAACAACGCAACAAGCAGAAGTATTAGGGCCTTCAGTTTCATGTACTTTACATTTCCTCCTCTGAGTCAAAACCGAGCGCTGCACGCGCCCGGCGCTGAGCCTGTTGTAGGACGACGCCAGTCGCCCCTTTGGTTCGCGCGAAATCTGACGGTCGTCATACCGAAAGCCGCGCGTCTTCGGATAGTATACAGGAAAATAGCCCTCAGGGGAGCATGAACGATGAAGATCTGTTATTTTGACAATGCTGCTTCGACCGCGGTAGATCCCCGCGTCTTTGAGGCGATGCGCCCGTGGTTTTGCGAGTCCTATGCGAACCCAAGCGCCCTTCACGCCATGGCCCAACAGGCCAAGCAGGCGATCGAGGAGGCGCGCGAAGCCGTTGCCGAGTTGTTGGCCGCCGAGGACCCGGACGAGATCATCTTTACCAGCGGCGCCACGGAAGGCAACAACGCCGTCCTCAACACCTTCCCCGGAAGATTGCTGGTCTCCGCCATTGAGCACCCGTCCGTTCGCGTCGTGGCGCTCGATACCGGCCGTGCGGAGCTCATCCCTGTCGACAAGTACGGCACGGTGCTGATGAGCGAGTTGGAGCGGCTGCTACAAGCCGGCAAGACAGACCTCGTCAGCGTCATGCTCGTGAACAACGAGATTGGTAGCGTCCAGGACATCGAAGCGATCGGCCATCTGGCGCAGAAGTACGGCGCCTACTTCCACACCGACTTGACGCAGGCGGTTGGGAAGGGGCCGATCAACCTTGGCGGCCTCCCCGTTGATTACGCCTCGTTGTCCGCGCACAAGTTCCACGGGCCCAAGGGAGTGGGCGCCCTTTACGTTCGGACCGGCGTCCCGTTCAAGCCGTACCAAAAGGGCGGCAGCCATGAGAAAATGCGACGCGCTGGGACCCTCAATACACCCGGCATTGTGGGCCTCGGCGCCGCAGCCCGAATCGTGATCCAAGAGGGCGAGCAGGAAAGCGCCCGCCTCCGGGCCATGCGGGATAGGATCCGGACTGAGCTGGCCAAGCGGGTCCCGGATGCGGTCTTCAACGGCCAGCCGGACGGCGCTCCACACGTCGTGAGCGTATCCTTCCCTGGACTCGAGGCGGAGTCCCTCATCATCAACCTCGACAGCCGAGGAATCTACTGCACCGCAGGGGCCGCGTGCTCGTCCGGCAAGAAGGCGAACAGCCCGGTGTTGGAAGCGATCGGACTGCCTCAAGAGGTCCTCGCCGGGACCGTGCGGATCAGCCTGGGACGGTTCAACACCGAAGAAGAGGTGGATTACCTCATAGAAAATTTGGTAGAAGCCCTCGCAGAAGTACGAGGTTTAAGGCCGTCGAGCGTCTAAAGACAAGGTTTTTGCCTCAATCTGGCAGGATTTGCCGCTCACTCCGAGAAACCTGGGTTATCCTGTAGTCGGGGAACTCGCTTCCCCATTCGGAGGATGCCATGAGTAAGGACCCGTTTGCCGAGGTCGGTACCGAGCCCGATCCCTCCTCGTTCGTACCGATGCTGTTTGACGAGCCGGAGGTCGCTCTCCAACCAGACTCCGAGCGCGCCGAGACCGGCGAGCTGGATGAGTGGATGGAGCACACGCGCCGCAACCCGCTGCTCACCCCTGAGCAGGAGATTCATCTCGCCCGCCGCATTGAGCAGGGAGACCAAGCCGCCAAGGACAAGCTGATTGAGAGCAACCTGCGTCTCGTGGTCAGCATTGCGAGGAAGTACGCCTCCCGCGGCATTCCCATCCAGGACCTGATCCAAGAGGGCAACTTGGGATTGATCCGCGCAGTCGAGAAGTACGACTGGCGGCGCGGTTTCCGATTCTCCACGTACGCGACATGGTGGATTCGCCGGTCTATCGCGCGGGCGATTGTCAACAGCGGCCGCTCGATCCGCATCCCGGTCTACATCTCGGAGTACCTGAATAAGGCGAGCAAGACGCACGCGCGCCTCGTCCAAGAGCTTTCCCGCGAGCCGACGCAGGAAGAGATCGCTCTGGAGCTCGGCGTCGAACCGAAGCGACTTCTCGAAATCCTGCGATCTGCAGGCGACCCGCTTAGTCTGGAGACGCCCGTAGGTGAAAAGGAAGACAGCGTCCTTGGAGACTTCGTCCAGCCGAGCGACACGGAAGGCAGGGGCGAGATGGACGACCAGCTTCTCCGCATTGAGCAGGTGCGGCGCGTGTTGAGCAAGCTCAGCCGGAAGGAACAGGACGTCATCGCCCTGCGGTTCGGCTTTGCGGACGACATTCCACGGACGCTCGAGGACGTGGGCTTCTCCCTGAATCTGACACGGGAGCGGGTGCGCCAAATCGAGGCCTCGGCCATGCGAAAGCTTCGGTTCTTCGCGAGTGAGCTGATCGAGTTTGTCAAGCCCGAGGGGTTCGCCTAAGCGAGCGGTGCAGATCGCCCCGCGAACGCGGCCTCCAGCGCGTCGGCGAGGTCCGCGGGGGAGAGGTTTCGAGGCAGAGGCCGGAACTCGTGCGGCTCGGTGAACACCTCGCCTGGGTCTACGAGGGGAGGTGCAATCGGAATGGAGCACTGCGCCAGTACGCCGTTCGGCCCGATCCGGAGGGCGCACCCGACGAGCTTCCTTCCCGTGGCCGGATCCACAACGTCATTGGGGGAGATGTGGCGGAAGCAGTCTGCCGTCCGGAGAGCGCGAGTCAGAAACGGCGTGTTCTCCCCTAATGCCGCCCGAATGCCTACTCGGTTCAAGCCCTCCACGATCGGCGAGATCAGCAGGCGGTAGGCCGACTTCACCGAGAGACGCCCCGGCTCTGCGGGGACGAAGATGCCGAGCGTAAGGTCGTGACCGTGCAGCACGGCCTTCCCGCCCGTCGGCCGCTTGACCCACGGAACCCTGCATCCGGGTTTCAAAGCCGCGTCGGCCTGCTGGAATCGGCCGAGCGTAACCCACGGCTCCGCCCACGTGTAGATTCGAACGGCCGGTCTCCCACCTTCCAGGTCGAGGTCCTTTGCCATATTCGTCGGCCCGTCGGCTGGGCCGCATCGTTGAATCTCGTACTTCAGATTGTCCGTCATTGGTGTAAAATGGTGTCCTGGAGGTCAGGTTCGTGCAACAGAGACTTGTCCGAGCAGTTTGTTGGTTGGTCGCCTCTCTTGCCGCGTGCGCTTGCAACCGGTCTGGCTTGCCACCCGTAGCGGCCGCGCCCCGAGTGACTCCGCCGGAAGGGTGGATCGAAGTTGATCTCTCCCAGTACGGTCTTATGTGTCACATGCCGGGATATACCCGCAAGGAGACAGATGACCCCACTCTCGTCTTTCGCGGCGAGCACTACGTCTGTGAGACTCCCACCGCGCTGTACGTCATCACCGTAGGTAAGGACGATGTCGAGACGCCCGGGGACCTGACTGCAGACGAGATCAAGCAAGAGCTCGAGATCGCCGGGGCAAAGATTGAAAGCATCAACACCCTGCGCATTCAGGGGCTGAATGCTCTGGAGGCGCGCTATTCCATCACGTACGAAGACATGCCTGGCGCCGAGATCCACGTGATCGAGCGAATGTGCAAGCGCGGGCCGGCGTATTATTCGTTCGCCGTCTACGGTCCAAAGGACATCTATGAAGCGCCGGACACCGTGGCCTTCTTCACAAACATCCGCTTGATCAACTGAGGTCGGCGCTACCCGCCCACGCGCCATTGTACGAAGTCGTACGTCGCGCCCCAGCTGAGGAACGTAACGCCCCGGTCGTGGATCCCGATTCGAGCGCGCACCGCTCGTGTCGCCGGCTGAACGAAGCGCGACGCGTTCGAGACGATCGTGACGGAAACCGTCCGGTCAGACGGGGCCGTATCTCGCTCGTCCACGGTCTCCCAGCTGTTCGTCTGGTAGTTGAACAGCTCGATTCGCTGCCGCGCAGGCGCACCGTTGGAGGCTGCCTCGACGACGAACGTGAGGGATCCTGGCGAAGCCGTCGGCGACGTGCCAGTCACCTGAATCTCCGCGGAGGCTACCGCCAGCTCCGTGGGACGACGCGCCTCCACCACAACCCTCGAATCGTCGCTGGACAAGAGGTCCTGGAGCGTGCCGGACACCAGCGCTCCCTGCGTTACCGAAAAAGCGGTCGGCGGAACGGGCGTCGCCTGCGGATAGAGTCCGCCGCGCGCATTCTTATGGTGATACGTGGGCCACTCTCGGCCGGTTTGTCCAAAGGTCTGAGGTAGGTCGTAGAGGTAGATCGTAACGACGGTGTCCCGTCTTGCGACGACCCCCAGTTCCAAGTCTCCGTCCTTGTCCACATCCCCGATGGTCGCCCCGTTGAGGTATGTAAAACCATCCGTGCGGAGCGGAAAGCCGGGGATCGGCGAACCGTTGGAGCGGACGCCATACAAGAACCCTTGCCCGTCTTGCATGATGTTGCTGTCGGCGAAGATCTCCATCAAGCCATCGCCGTCAATGTCCGCCACCGTCATCGGTCCCTCGCTGCCGCCCATGTTGCTCGGGCCGTAGTAGGGGAAGCCGGGCTTGACATTTCCGTTCGCGTCCCATGCCCAGAAGGCGGCGGACGGAGGGGAGATGGAACCAGCCCTGCCGGCAATCACCTCGAGGACGCCGTCGCCTTCGAGGTCAGTAATGGTGGGCGGGCAGTATGTCCAGGTTCCAACGAGCTTCGGCCAGCCGGAGACCGGTGTGCCGTCGTGATGGAACCCATAGATGCCGGCCGCGCTCTGGTGAGCCCCCACGAAGATCTCGAGGTCGCCATCTCCGTCCACGTCGGCCATCGCGGCGCTTTGGTAGCTGAAGTTGCCACCGGAAATCTGTTTGGGCCAGCCAGGCATAACGGTGCCATCGGTTCGAAGTAGGTACATCGAGGTGTAGGAACAGTAGAAGATCTCGGGCGAGCCGTCCCCGTCTACGTCGCCAACGGCTGCAGTCATCGTCGGCACATGATCGAGCGCAAACGGCCAGTTGCCGCTCCATTCCGATCCGTCGTATTCGACGACGTGGAGGTAGCCGATGGGGTAGGCGCGCTCGCCGACGATGATTTCCTTGTCACCGTCGCCATCCAGGTCGTACAGCGTCCCGCAAAACTCGACGTTATTCCCGTTCAGCGACTTGGGGAATCCGGGAAGAACGGATCCGGTGTGACTCACGACGTACAGCAGGCCACCACTACTAATCCCGCGCGTCGTCTGCACGATCTCCAGATCTCCGTCTCCGTCCAGGTCGGCAACGCTCGGCGGGTACTGCGGCCATCCGCTCGTTACGACGGGAAAGCCGGTGACCGTCGTGCCGTCGTGATGCCACGCGTAGATGCGACTGTCTGTGCTGGACATGAGGATCTCGTCGTCGCCGTCTCCGTCCAAGTCGGCGAAAACCATCCCGCGAGCCGGCGCGAAGTTCTGATGGCTTCCCACGATCTTGGGGAAGCCGGGCATCTGCGGGGGCGGCCCACCCATCGCAAAGCTGGGCGGCCCGAACGTTGGAGCGGGCTGAACGTAGGTGAGCCCCGGGATCAAACTGCCCGAGTCGGTCGTCCGCGCAATCAACGTTTGCGAGAACGAAGAGGACGCGACGCCTAAGGACACGACCAGAAGCGCGAGCTGCTTAACCATGGTGGAAGGCTACCCAACACGCCCGGTCGCCGGGTACCTGATTTCTACCTGCCCTACGACGAGACTTCCGCCGGCACTCTGCGCTCCGGCATCCAACGAACGTCGAGGTTTCGTCCCGCCCATGCCTCGTCCAGCCGACCGACCGGCGCGCGCGTCGGCGCGCGCTTCAGCAGTTCGGGTTCGGTTTCAGCTTCCTTCGCGATTGAGAGCAAAGCTTCGCAAAAGGCGTCGAGCGTCTCCTTGGATTCCGTCTCCGTCGGCTCGATCATCAGCGCTTCGGGCACGATGAGCGGGAAGTAGTTCGTCGGCGGGTGGAAACCGTAGTCAATCAGGCGCTTGCTGACATCGAGCGCGCGGACTCCGAACTTCTTCAGCGGCGTCGCCGTGACCACGCACTCGTGCATGCAAATGCGATCGTACGCCGGCGGGAACGCTTCCCGAATGCGCGCAAGGACGTAGTTCGCGTTGAGGACTGCGTGCTTGGCGATTTCGGGAAGCCCCTCCCTGCCATACGCCATCACATACGCCCAGGCCCGGACGTTCATCAGGAAATTGCCGTGGAAGCCGTGTACGCGGCCGATGGAGTGGGGGCGGCGATAGTCCCACCGGTATTCGTCGCCGTCTTGGACGAGAACCGGCGTGGGGAGGAACGGCTCCAGGTGCGACTTCACGCCCACGCATCCGCAGCCCGGCCCGCCGCCGCCGTGCGGAGTGCTGAACGTCTTGTGCAAATTCAGGTGCATGCAATCGAATCCCATGTCTCCTGGGCGGGCGATGCCGACGAGTGCGTTCATGTTGGCGCCGTCACAGAAGACCTGCACGCCCGCCTCATGCAAGATCTGGTTCATCTCGACGGTGTTCTTCTCGAACAACCCGAGCGTCGTCGGGTTCGTCAGCATCATCGCGGCGACGTGGGGCCCCGTCTTCGCCTTCAGGTCTTCGAGGTCGCAGCCCCCGTCCGGCGCCGTTCGGACGCTCTCGACCTTGTAGCCCGCTCTGGCCGCGCTCGCCGGGTTCGTGCCGTGCGCGCTGTCGGGAACGAGGACGACCGTCCTCTGTTCTCCTTCGCCCCGCGATTCATGGTACGCGCGGATCATGAGAAGGCAAAGCAACTCCCCGCTCGCGCCTGCCGGCGGCTGGAGCGTGGCAGCGTCGAATCCCGTGATCTCCGCCATCCACGTTTGGAGGTCGTGCATCACGCGGAGGCAGCCTTGAGCCGTGCGGTCCGGCTGAAGCGGGTGCATCTGCGTGAACTTGGGGTTCGACGCGGCTTCCTCGTTCAGGCGCGGGTTGTATTTCATCGTGCACGAGCCGAGCGGATAGAAGCCTGTGTCAATGCCGTAGTTGCGCTGGCTCAGGTTCGTGAAGTGCCGGATGACGTCCAGTTCGCCCAGCTCGGGCAGTTCCGCGGGTTCTTCGCGCAGCAGGTCGCTCGGAACAAGCTCGCTCAGCGGCTTCTGTGGAACGTCCTCCGAAGACGGGACCCGGACGCCTCGACGGCCCGGATGCGATTTCTCGAAGATCAACGGAAAGTCCTTCATCCTTTCAAAACCTCTGCCATCTCCGCAGCGAAGCGGTCAATCTCTTCTCGCGTTCGAACCTCGGTCACCGCAACCAGAAGGCAGTCCTTCCGGTCCGGATAGTGCAGCCCGAGCGGGAAGCCAGCGAGGATGCCCCTCTCCAGCAACGCGTCGCGCACCTCGTCGGCGTCCGTCGGCAACCGCACGGCAAACTCGAACGCAAACGGATCGTCCGGGAAGAGTCGCTCGACGCCCGGAATCTGCAGCAGCCGCTCCGCGCAGTAGTGCGCCTTCTGAACGCACGCCTCCGCCACCGAACGAAAGCCGTTCTTCCCTACCAGAGACAGATAAATCGTTGCCGCCAGCGCCATCAACGCCTGATTCGTGCAGATGTTGCTCGTCGCCTTCTCTCGGCGGATATCCTGCTCGCGCGTTCGAAGGGTCATCACGAAGCCGCGCCGCCCTTCGGCGTCGTGCGTCGTCCCGACGATCCGGCCGGGAATCGCGCGGATCAGGTCTCGCGTCACGCAGAAGAAGCCCACCAGCGGCCCCCCGTAGCCCATCGGAACGCCCAGCGGCTGACCCTCGCCCACCACGACGTCCACGCCGAACGCTCCAGGAGGCTTCAGGACACCCAGCGCGACCGGCTCCGTCGCGCAAATCGAAAGCGCGCCCACCTCTTTCGCCCGCTTGACCAACGCCGCAGGGCTGAGGACCCTGCCGAAGAAGTCCGGATACTGCCAGATGACGCAGGCGGTCTCGTCGTCCATCGCGTCCGGCAGATCCTGCCAAAGCGCTTCGACCACCTCGCAGCCCGTCGCCGGCGCGTAGGTGTGGATCGCTTGCCGGTAGTGCGGGTGCAGGGACTTCGAGGCGACGATCTTCGTCCGGTTGGTGACGCCGCTTGCCATGATGGTCGCCTCGGCCGCTGCGGTCGCTCCATCGTACATGGAAGCGTTGGCGACGTCCATGCCGGTGATCTCGCAGATCATGCTCTGGAATTCGTAGATCGTCTGCAGGTAGCCCTGGCTCAACTCCGGCTGGTACGGCGTGTAGGCAGTGAGGAACTCGCCCCGCCCGATCAGCGCCGCGACCGCGCTCGGGATCGCGTGCTGGTAGATTCCTGCGCCAAGGAAGGAAACCACCTCGTCGAGCGCGAGGTTCTTCCTGCCGATCTCTTTCAGCCGCGCGAGGATGGAATACGGGTCGAGGCTCTCGGGGAGGTTCAGCGGCTCGCGAAGGCGCAGGCTCTCAGGGATGTCAACGAATAGGTCTTCGATGCTGGAGACTCCAATCGCCTCCAGCATCGCGCGTCGGTCCTCTTCTGTGTGCGGGATGTAGCTCATCCGTCAGCCCTGGATCGTCTCCGCGTAGGCTGCCGCCTCGAGAAGGTCGGCCGGCTCTGACGCGAGCGAGATCTTGACGAGCCAGCCCCGGCCGTAGGGGTCGGTGTTCACGAGTTCGGGCTGCCCCTGGAGCGCCTCGTTCACTTCGACGATTTCGCCGTCGGCGGGCGCGTAGAGGTCCGAGACGGTCTTGACCGACTCGATGCTCCCAAACGTCTGCCCGGCATGGACGGCGCGCCCCGGTTCGGGGAGATCAACGTAGACGATGTCGCCAAGTTCGCTTTGAGCGTATTCGGTGATTCCGATGGTGGCGGTGTCTCCTTCGATACGGATCCATTCGTGGGTCTTGGTGTACTTCAGGTCTTCTGGAACGTTCAATTTCGTCCTCCGGCGCGCAGTTTACCGAAGCGGCCAACGCGCTGCTGTCTGCCCTGTCTGCCCTGTCCGACTTGTCCGACTTGTCCCACAAGCCTCCCGAGCAAGTTAGAACGCCCCGACGAGCGGGTTGAGGGCAGGCGGGCAGCCTCCTTGAACGTTGAAGAATGGAATGGAACGCCACGTGACGTGACATCGATAGGTTGGCAAAATGCGATAGCCGGTAAAATGAGAGAGGAAGAGGAGAAGATAGTGCAGGCTTTTTTAGAGGTTGTTTCAGGACCTGAAACGGGGCGCCGTTTGTACCTCACTCACCACGATCTCTTGATCGGTAGAGATCCGCAGTATGCTCAGCTGGTGCTCGCCGATCCCAAGATGGCGAGAGCACACTGTCGAATCTTCTGGAGGGGTGACGCTTGGTACGTGGTTGACATTGGAATGCACGGAATGTTAGTGAACTCTTCGCCCGCCGGCAACCAGCCGGTAAGACTCAATCCCGGGGACATTATGCAGATAGGAGACTGCGTCCTTCGGCTCACGCCAGCGCAGGACGCTGCTCTCGCCCCGAGCGCGAATCAAGGCCAGCCGATCTCACCGTTACCGTACGATCAAACGCAGCAGGCGATACCGTACTACCCTTCCAACCAGCAAGGTCCACAGCAGAGCGGACAACACGTGCACGTGCAAGTAAGTTCTAATAACAACGTAGGCCTCATCGCGATCGCGGTGGCGATTGCGCTCGTCGGGCTCGGTCCCTGTGGCATTCTCTGTCTGGGCTTGGCGTTCGCAGCCATCCTCCCGTACCTGCTCGTTGTCGCTGGCGTTGTTCTGATGGTTGTAGGAGGGCTTCAGCGCGCGACGTATGTCCAGCAGCCCGCCCATCCGGCGGCCTCTAAGGGAACGGCGTTATTGCTGATCGGACTCGTGCTGGCACTAGCAGGTCTTGCGTGGATCCTGCTCGCGTATGCTTCATTGCAGGCTCCGTCGGAACAACCGCGAGCTTAAGCGTCCCCCGCCGGCGTACATCTCGAAGGAAACACGGCTACAATGCCCCCATGAAGCCCATCGTCTTCACCCAACCCGGTTGACACTTCTGCGAAGTAACGAAGGAGTTCCTTCGAAAACACAACATCGAGTTCGACGAGAAAAACATCCTCGAGGACGAGGCCGCCCGGGAGGAACTGCTCAAAAGGAACCTGATGGCGACGCCGGTCACCCTGATTGGAGAGGAGGTCGTCGTCGGGTTCAACGAGCCCCGCCTCCGCTCCCTCTTGGGCCTGCCCGAGACGGATTAGGGCGGCCACCCCTCCCTCTGGCGTACCGCCGACGGCAGAAGGTGTCCGTGGGAGGGTATTATTGCGAATTGGAGGTGGCAGCAGGCCAAGCCCAGCTCCGTGACGGTGGTGGTGTGAGATGATGACACCCAACAAACAACTTTTGCTCCACGCGCTGAGCCGGCTGCCGGGCTGGCCGAGAGTCCCCACCGTGAGCGACGAAGGACAAACGGAGCGGGACGACCCGGACCACCAGTTGGAGAAGGCGGACGCCAGGCGGCTCTTCAAAGCGTTCCCGGCGGATTGGCCCGGCATGGATGCCGACGCCTGGCGGGGCTTTGCCGAGGCCGCCTTGGAGGACGCGCAATCCGATTGGGGCAAGCAGCTGCACCCCTCCCACGTTGTTGACGTGCTCCAGGCCTGCGTCGCTTTGCGAGCGGGGGCGAAGGAGGAGGATCGGGAGAAGGATACGAACGACTATGAAGCCAACTGAATTCCTGGGTACATCCGGCCTCTCGTGACGGTCGTGGCGGGTGCCATCGTTTCGAATCGACCGAAAGACATGGTAGGGTAGTGTGAGATGGGGATCCTCATGGCGATCACAGTTGATGGCTCATCATGGATAGAGCTCGTCCTGGCATCGGCTGGGGTAGCTGCCGCCGTCAACGCGCTAGCCGTTATCCTCAATGGATGGCTGGACAGCTGCAGGCGCAAGAAGTGGCTCTACGAGGAGGAATTGATCCGCAGGCGTGTGAGTGCGTGCGACGAACTGAGAAGGAAGTACGACGTTCTAACAACGGCACTGGCCCCTGTGCAGCACGGGATAAACCCTTTAGTGCGCGAAACCCCGGAGTATGATAGAGCTCACCGCGCGTCCGACGACGTCCAAAGCCACATCCGTGCGCACGAGCTGGTTCTCGGGCCGGAGATATCAGGCTTCTGGCGCTTCCGAATGGGTGCGTATCAGACCTTGGAACGTGAGATCAATCTCTGCGGGCCCGAGGACCGCGAGACATTTCTGCTGGACGCCAGCTTTCACTTGTGGCGCCATTGCGAGAACAGATTGGCTGAGTGCATCGAAAGGTCCCTAAAGAGGGATGCATCATTTCGGCTGCTGCGCAATGAGGAGTGGCAGGAGCAATGGCGTAACGGGCAGGATTTTGCCACAAAGCAGATCGAGAAGGTCAGGGAGAACCCTGAAGAATACTCGATGCATGCGATAATCGACCGAGAGAACAAGAGCTGAACCCACCCCCGGTCGCCGTGCATACAGATAGCGCGCTCGCGGCCTGCGACGCCTCCTGAACCAGGCTCTGATTGTCGTCTTTGTCTACTGGCGCCCTTGTTTGCTGAAATCTGCCAGCGGGTTTGACTCCCAGGCGGCCGCCATCCGTCCCTGTCGTTAGCCCGGAACTCCCCGCTACGCTCCCGTGGTAAAACGCGCGTATGCGGAAGACGATTACGGTTGCTCTTTCCCTCGTCCTCGTTTCTGTCGCCGTAGCGCAGATCACTGAGCCGGCGTCTCGACCCATTCTTGGCGCGAAGAGGCCGGCGATCAGCCCGGACGGGTCGAAGATCGCGTTCCAATATCGCGGCGATATCTATGTCGCGCCGGCGGAGGGAGGCGTCGCTACGCAGATTACGAACCACGTCGAGCTGGACACCAATCCGATTTGGAGCCCGGACGGCAAGTGGATCGCCTTCAGCAGCGATCGGAACGGAAACATGGACGTCTTCGCCGTGCCTGCGGCGGGAGGCGAGATCCGGCAGATCACCTACTCCGGCTTTGACGAAGTGGCGACCGACTGGTCGCCGGACGGACGATGGATTACCTTTGCAGCGAGGCGAGAGGCCCTCTGGACCGGCATCTACATCCTCGATGTGCGCACGCTCCGGTTCCGCATGCTCTCCATGGACTACCAGGGGTACAGCGAGCCGCACTTCTCGCCGGACGGAAAAACGATCGTAGCCGTCCGTCACGGGTTCCCCTGGACGCGACCGCGATACAACGGCAGCGCCGCCGCCAAACTGGTTCTGATTGACGTGGCGAGCGGCAACGTCCGGTCGCTGGTCGCCGACGAGAAGCAGCACTTGTGGCCGCTCTTCGCGCCAGATGGCCGGTCGGTCTACACGGTCACGTATGGCGATGTCACTCCGAGCGTGACTTGGCTGAACAAGGAACCGACGAAGTTTCAGGACACGGCGGACCGGACGCCCAATCTCTGGAGGCTGGACCTCAATGGGCGAGGGCGGCGAGTGACAAATGCGGTCGGCGCGGCGATCCGCTGGCCCTCGATCTCGAAGGACGGCACGCTGGTCTACGAGCGGGATGGCAAGATCTACCGGTTCGCGAACGGGAAAGAGAGCGAGATCCCGATCCGCGTCTATGGCGACCAGAAGATGACGACCTGGTCTCGTCAGGTATTCACCTCCGGTGCCGAGGAGGCTGAGATCTCGCCTGACGGCAAGGTGTTCGCCTTCCGCGTGGGTTCGGAGCTTTGGACGGTCCCCCTCGACAAGCCCGACAACCGAAACAAGGACGACGCCACGCGCCTCACGGACTATCCCGGCATTGACGAAGATTTCACTTGGGACGCGGACGGAAAGCGGCTGTTCTTCACGAGCGATCGGGACTATAACGTCCGCCTCTACGAACTGAACGTGGAGACCAAAGAGGTCAAGCCGATCTGGACCGGAACGGACGACGCGTTCGGCCCGACTCTCTCTCCGGACGGCAAGACGCTGGCGTTCTGGGTCGCCGGCCCGCAGGGCGGCATCTATCTTTGGCCGACCGACGGCAGCGCCGCGCCTCGGCGGGTGGTCGAGCAGCCGGGGAGCCACTTCTTCGGCACGAGCGGCGGCGGCGAGATCGCGTGGTCGCCCGATTCTCGCTGGATCGCGTACACGGCTCAGCGTCCGGGCAGCACGCGGGACGTTCTGGTCGTCAACGTGCAGACGGGAGAGCTGCACAACATCAGTCAGCGGAACGTGAACTACTGGGCGATCGGCTGGTCTAGCGATGGGAAGTACCTCTACTACAACCGCTCGGGTGTTCGCGGCGGCTTCATGATCGTTCCGTTGCAAAAGGAGGACGCGCACCCGGACGAGATCAAGCTGAAGTACCAGAAGCCGGAAGGCGAGGTTCGTGTGGAGATTGATTTTGACGGAATCGCCGACCGGGCGCGCCGCTTCCTCAATCAGAACGTAACCGGCAGCGTTACGATGGACAAAGAGACTGGCAAACTTTACTTCCTCGTCGGCGACGCTCTATGGACGGCAGACTACAACGGCGAAGGTGCGAGGCAGATTGTAGACGGCGTCGCGTCGTTCACTCTGTCAAGCGATGGGAAGACGGCGTACGGTCTCCGAAACGGAAACCTGTTTAAGGTTACTTTGAGCGGCAACTACCCTGTCTCGACGGTGAGTTTCCGCGCAGAGCTGGTCCAGGACATGGACCTGGTACGCAAGGCTGCGTTCATCCAGTTCTACAGGATGTACAACCGCGGGTTCTACGATGGCAACTTCCACGGTCGGGACTGGGCGGCGATTCGAGCGCGATATGAGCCGCTGCTGGAAGGCGTGGGGCATCGCCGGGAGTTCTCGGAGTTGCTCAATCTGATGGTTGGGGAGCTGGAGGCGTCGCACTCGGAGGTCGGCAGCGCTCCGGGCGGCGTAAATGGACCCTCGGTCTCGCACCCGGGGTTCTTCTTCGACTATTCGTATGAGGGGCCCGGCATCCGGGTCGCCGAGGTCTTCGAGGGTGCGCCCGCGTGGTTCGAAAAGACGGCGATCAAGCCGGGCGAATACGTCCTGGCGATCAACGGCAAGGACGTTACTCTGGACGAACATCTGTGGGACACTCTTCATAACCAGAACGGCCGCGATCTCGTGTTCCTCGTGAACGATAAGCCGACGAAGGAGGGCGCGCGCGAGGTGCGGTATGCGGCTCAATCTTCCGGAGGGATGCGAAGCCTCTGGCAGGAGAACTGGGTCCGCAAGAACCGCGAGCGCGTCGAGCGGGAGACGAACGGACGGGTGAGCTACGTCCACATCGCAGGCATGGGCGGCACAAACCGCGATCTGTTCGAGGAAGAGTTCTGGGAGTACGCGCAGGGACGGGACGCGATGATCATTGACGTTCGGTTCAACGGCGGCGGCAACATCAGCGACACCTTGATCGACTGGCTGGAACGGAAGCCGCACGGCTATTACCGGTACCGCGATTCCTTTGTCCAGAACGCGCCAAGCGATCGTCTTTGGGACAAACCGATTATCGTCCTCATGCACGAGAACTCGTTCTCGAACGCGGAGATGTTCCCTTACGCGATGAAGGCGCGTGGGCTGGCGACGCTGGTCGGTATGCCGACGCCGGGGTACGTGATCTGGACGTGGGGCTCGCGCCTCGTTGACGGCACGAGCATCCGGATGCCGATGGGCGCGGTGTACCGCCTCGACGGCAGTCCTATGGAGAACATCGGTCAGCAGCCGGACATCAAGGTTCCTTGGCCCAACGAGGATTTCCTGTCGGGCAAGGATCCCCAGCTGGAGCGCGCGATCCAAGAGATCCTCCGGCGCATCCGGTAGACGAACCTACGCGTTGACAAGCCGCGGGAGCGGGTAAAAGGGTCCCGTGAGCGCGCGTTGGTCGGTCGTCTGGTGTCCGGTGGAGGACATGGAAGGGGCGGTGGCGTTCTACCGCGACGTCCTCGGCGTGGAGGTCGTTTCCGAAAACCCCTACTGGTCGGAGCTGCGGGTGGGCGGAGTGCGCCTCGCTCTGCACCAAGGCGGCGAGGGCGTCCAAAAGGGCGGATGGACCGTGTGTCTGGAGGTAGACGACCTGGAGGACTTGCGAAAACGACTCGAAGCTGCGGGCGTCGAGTGCGCATCCGAATATCACGACACGCCGTCCGGCCCGAGTCTCGCATTTCGCGATCCGGATGGCAACCGGCTTCAGGCGCTGCAACCCAGGAGTTGATCCGGATTCTGCTACGGAGCGCAGCTCGAGGGCGCGGATGGCAACGGAAGCGCAGGATCTTTAGTAGAATAGGAGTATGCGGCGCCGAGGACTGACCCTAATCGAGCTGCTCGTCGTGCTGGCCATCGTGGCGATCCTGGCGGCGCTGCTCTTCCCTGTTTTCGTCAAGGCTAAACGAGCCTCTCAGCAGAGCGTCTGCATCCAGAATCTGAAGCAGATCGGGGGCGCCTTCGCTCTTTATATGCAGGACTACGACGACATCTGGCCTTTGGGCATTGATCCCGCCGACAAGTTCACGCCGGAGATTTGGGATCACGAACCGCAGTTTCGAGCCAAGATCCCGTATCTGCCCTTGATGCACGAATTGCTGGAGCCGTACCTACCCACGATGGCGGTCTGGAAGTGCCCAGCGGATCACGGACAGGACATTGATGACGTCGCCTTTGTCCGCCTTCCGGCAAGTCCCTCGAGCTACGCCACCTACGGCACGAGCTACTACTATCGCACGGAGTTGACGGTGCGTAGCCTTCAAGGCACGTCCCTGCGCGACCCGGCCTCCATCAACGTCTATTTCGACGGATCCGGCGCCTGGCACACCAGCGAGGACATCCTCAGGCACACGGACGACTTGGACACGATTTTGAAGAAACTTCGAAAATACCGATACAATGTGCTCTTTGCAGACCTGCATGTAAAGAACCTCAATCGCGATCAATACCAGGCTGCTTGGGACGCTGAACTATGATCCTGCGACCGGATGCGATCGTTGCTCCCGGCCCCGAGATCGTGCCGGGACTGGAAGTTTGTATCGAGGCAGGGCGGATCGCGGAGATACGTCCCTGGACGAGGGCCGAGCGAGACGAAGCTGGCCTGCTACTCTCGCCCGCATTCGTGAACGCGCACTCGCATCTAGAGTATTACGACCTCAAAGGGAAGCTCAAGACAGGGGAATACTGGCCGTGGATCCAGGAAATCACGCGGGTGAAGCCCACGCGCACGATGGAAGAGGTCCAGGCCGGGGCGGACGAAGCAGCACGATTGAATCGCGCTACGGGCGTCGCGGCGATCGGCGAGATCAGCGACTGGCCGGTCAGCGGCGAAGCGATGGCAAAGGCGGGCTTGGGCGGCCGGATCTTCCAGGAGGTCATCACCCTTGCCTTCGCCCAAACCGACCCCGAGGAACGATTGCGTCAGGTCGCGGACAACGCGAAACGGAACGCCGAAGCCTCGGGCTTGCCGGTTACGATTTCGCCACATGCGCCGTACACTGTGGACCGCGAGACGCTCGCGAGGCTGGGAGGTTCGGGCGAGTTCATCTCCATTCACGCAGCCGAGCACACGGTTGAGCGCGAGTTCATTCAGTACGGGCGCGGGCCGATCTTGGAGCTGTATCAGAGGCTCGGCCTCGATTGGCAACCGACCGGATTGTCTCCCATCGCGTATCTGGAGCAGGTGGGGTGTTTGCACAAAAACGTGCAACTGGTCCACGTTTGCGATGTGACGGATGAGGACATCGAGCGGATCGCGGCGTCAGGCGCGAGCGTGGCCCACTGCCCCCGCTCGAACGTCGAGCTGGGCTGCCCGGTTTCGCCGGTCGCGAAGATGCGCAAGCAGGGCATTCGTGTGGGTCTGGGATTGGACAGCGCTGCGAGCAGCGGCGCTGTGAACTACTTCGCCGAGATGCGGGAGGCGCTTGCCGTCGCCGGTGGCTCGTTGGATGCAACGGACATCTGGCAAATGGCGACTACAGAAGGCGCCGAGTCGCTCAGGTTGGGACGGCGCTGGGAGATCGTCCCAGGCGGCGACCCCGACCTCATGCTCATCGAGCCGGTGGGCGGAAACCTGCACAGCCTGATCGGACTTGCAGGACCGCCCAACGTCCGATCTGTTATTCGCCTTGCTGAGATGCGTTAGCGGCCGATGCTCATCTTCGAGTCCAGTACGCGCTTGATCCTTCGGGCAAGATCCTTGAGGTGCATCCTCGTCGTGGCATCGGTCGAGGTGGCCCCAATCGTCCGCTTGTAGAGTCGCTCCAACGTGTCCCACGCGATCATGCGCGCATCCTCCTGAATCGCGCCAGCCGGAGCGAGCGCTTGCGTTGCCAACGCCTCGACGGCGAACCGCTGCAGGTCGCGGCGCAACATGCTCACTGGACGACCGGTTCCGATTTCGCTGAAGATCTTTCCAACTACAGTCCCGTACAGCTCGCTCAGAGTAAAGCGGTTCGGGTCGGATTTCGTCTTGAACTCGTTGTTTGCGACTCGGTCCACCGTATCCGCGCTCCAAAGCATGGATAGGATCATCATCTGGGCGCTTCCGATGAGATCCTTGAGCGGCATGTCGTTGTAGGTTTCGCTATTCGGGTCGCCTGACATCCAGAACATCACCTTCTCATCAATCGGGAAGGCGTTCTCGGAAAACATCTCGCGTGCGATCAGACCAATCGCTTCGCGCTGGAGGCTGGCGTCCACGGGTTTGAGCGTCGGTTGCTCGCCCGGGTCCCCCTTGAAGTTTCGGCGCCCTGCCAACCCGCCGACGAAGCGAGCCGCGTTGAGGCACTGCCGCACGGTGAAGTTGACGCCAATCATCACGCCGCGCGTGAGGTCGCTATAGGGCCTTCCCTTCTCCGGAAGTCGCTCCGGCGCGGTCTTCATGAGTTTCTTTGCCAAGTCAGATCCCAGCTCGTCGAACTCAAGAGGATTCTTACCGAGGTCGAAGCGTGTGACGAACGGGTCCCACTGATCTGCGTTTTCGTCGGTCATGTAGAGGTGTCCGGGCGTGGCCGCTTGCGCAGCGATCTGCATGAGGAACGAGCGCTGCTCGATCGGGTCCTTACCGGGGACGTCCGCATAGCCGTATCGAATCGCCAGCATGTCGTAGGCGCCGATTGTCCGGCTGTAGTAGTGCCCACCTCCACGCGCCACGGCGGCGAGGTTGACCGGCACGTAGTCCATGACGGACGAGCTGATGCCCTTCTTCTCGGTAATCGAAGGATTCGCCAGCTCTTTGAGGGACAGCTCGGTCGAGGCGATGAAGTTGTGCCGCAGTCCGAGGCAGTGCCCCATCTCGTGCGAAACGACATCGCGCAAGAATTCCTTGATATAGTCGTCCCGATTGATCGAGAAAGTGGGTCCGGCGATGGTCGAGAGTGCGAGCCACCCGAAGGCAGCGTTTTCGATCGCCTGCTCGCCCAATTCACACTGGACGCGGCCACCGAGGATCGGAGGCTTCGTCGCCGTCGTCTGCGACGGGTTGCGTAGCAGACGTCCAAAGGCTTCAGAAGCCGCGTCCTTGCCGGGCTTGGTCAACCACTTCCACTCTTGGCCGGTCAGGGAAACCATGCTGGAGTCCACGCTGATGGAAGCGTTGACGATCTCGCCGGTGAACGGATTGGTGCGGAGTAGAGCGATGGCGTAGCCGGCTCCGTCGGACTGGATGAACCGCAGGACGTTGTATCTCATGTCTGCGTGATCCCAGTCCGCGTCCTTCGGCTTCATCTTGACCTGGATCGCATCCTTGATGCCGATCGCTTCGAAAGCTTTGTTCCATCGGAGGATGCCGTCGGCGCAAGCCTGCCTCCACTTCTCCGGCACGCTGTCATCAATGTACCAAACGATCGGGTGAACAGGCTCGCTGAGGGGGGCGTTAGGGTCCTTCTTCTTTAGGTTCCATCGCGCGATGATTCGCTCGGTCTGATCTTCGTTCATGAACCGCGTCAGGGAGTAGTAATCCGTCGTAAAGTATCCGATTCGTGGATCGGCGAGGCGCGGCATGTAGTCGCTCTCTTCGGCCTTGTAGATGTTGTAGGTTACGCCGAGAGGCAGGCTGCGCGGATCGGCCAGGAAGTCCCCACCGCCCAAGCCGAGCAGTTGAAGAAGGGCGTTCATTCCGGCGCCGGGCCCGCCGCTACTGTTGAAGTAGAGCTCAGCCCGTAGTACGAGGTTCTTAGGAAATGCTTTGACTTCAGCGATTCGCGACTTCTTCCGGTCGAGCATGAACGGTCGCCCAAGCCCAGCAGCGAGCATTTCCTGAAGCCGGAAGAGTTCGCCGCGGAACATGTCGGACACTTCAATGAGCATCAAGTTCTTGTCCGGGTTTTCGGCAACGATCTTATAGGCGTCCAACACAGCCTCGGGGAATGAGCGTTGCGCGGCGATGGCCAGCGGATCGTCGGGGTTCCATCGGAAGCGATAGTTTGGGTAGTACAACCAAACCTCGTCGTCGGTTTTTTTCTCGAACCGGAAGGCGTCCACGCCGAAATCCATGTTGCCCAGCGGCATACCGGCTTGAACGATCATCGGGTCAGCGCCCGTTCGGAGAGTCGCCTGAAGGAAGAAGTACTTGCCGAGTTGGTCCGGGCTGAGCTCGAGATAGATCTCGTCTTCCTTTTGATAGATCGTGAAGGGACCCTCGTATTTGGCGGCGTCCTTGATCGTCTCTTCGTACTTCTTGATCTTGTCCTGCTTCTCTTTGTCCTGTGGGGACTGTTGCTCGACTTTCTGCCCTGGATCGGGGATGAACTCGTCTTGGCCAAAACTGGGCGAGGCAGCGACCGCATAGACGGCTGCGAGCGCAAAAGCGAAAGCGAATCTCCTAAACTGCTTCATCGTATGTTCTCCGAACGTCCGCATACTATACTCTCTCCGGAGGTCGCCGGATGATCCTGGTTACTGGCGGAGCAGGATTTATCGGATCGCACATGGCGAAGCGACTGCGCCAGGCTGGGATCGAGCACCTGGTCGTCGACAACCTGAGCGCAGGGTACCGGAGCGCGGTCGGCGAAAGCCGGTTCGAGAAGCTCGACCTGGAAGACCCTGGGGCCGTGGACGATCTCTTTTCTCGCCATGAAATCGAAGGGGTGATCCACTTCGCCGCTCGGATCAACGTTGGCGAAAGTATGTCGCAGCCGGGTCGGTATTACCGGACCAACATCGCCACCACGGCGAATCTCGTGGAGGCAATGGCGAGGCACGGAACCGGCAGGTTGGTCTTTTCGAGCACAGCCGCTGTGTATGGAGCGCCGGAGGAAGTACCGATCCCGGAGACCGCACCTGCCCGCCCGATCAACGTGTACGGCGAGACGAAGGTCGCGGCGGAGCAACTCTTGCGTCGCGCGGCAGATGCGCACGGACTGCGAGTCGTTGCCCTCCGCTACTTCAATGCCGCCGGCGCCGACCCTGAGGGAGAGCTCGGCGAGGCGCACGAACCCGAGACTCACCTCATTCCCCTCACGATTGACGCGGCGCTCGAGCGCCGCGCCGCCCTCACCGTCTTCGGCAACGACTATCCCACTCCGGACGGAACCTGTATTCGCGATTACATCCACGTGTGGGATCTGTGCGAGGCGCACCTCTTGGCTCTTGAGGCACTCGAGCGTGCCGAGGGCGGCACGTTCGCGGCTTACAACGTCGGCACTGGGTCCGGCTACAGCGTACTGGAGGTAATCCGAGCGGTCGAAGAGGTCACCCAACGATCCGTACCGTGGGAATTCGGCCCGCGGCGGGAAGGGGATCCGCCTGTCCTCGTCGCCCAGAACGAAGCGATCCGGGAGGGCTTGGCGTGGGCGCCGCTGCGCAGCGATCTCGAAACGATGGTGCAAGACGCATATCGTTGGCGCGAGGCCCATCCTGATGGGTACGGGAGGTGACGGTTGGCGCAGGTAGAATCGCGTCGCTGCATGGACGCCCGTCGTTTGCGCCGGCTATTCATCGAATTCTTCCTTTCGAAAGAGCACCAGGAGTACCCGCCCGCTCCGCTGGTGCCCGTCGACGTTACGGGCAAGCTGGACGACACCCTTCTCTTTACCGGGGCTGGGATGGTGCAATTCAAGCCGTTTTTCCGCGGGCTTGCCGAGCCGCCCTGCCGCCGCCTCGTGAATTCGCAGCGGTGCGTGCGGGCAGTGGACATCGAAGAAGTCGGCAATCTGTCGCATCTCACCTTCTTCGAGATGCTTGGGAACTTCTCGTTCGGCGACTACTTCAAGAAGGAGGCGATCGAGTACGCCTGGGAGTTCCTGTTCGGGCAGCAGTGGCTGAAACTGGACCCCGAGAAGGTTGCCGTCACTGTCTTCGAAGAGGACGACGAAGCCTGGCAAATCTGGGCGGAACTCTGGAAGGACGCTGGCTTCGAACCCGACCGGAAGATCCACAGGCTTGGCGAGGATAAGAACTACTGGCCAGCGAACGCCTTCAGCCAAGGCCCGCCCGGGCCGTGTGGTCCTTGTAGCGAAATCTTCTATCAAACGGTAGACGCCCGCGAGCTTGTGGGCGATTTCAAGACGGACGAGGCAGAAGGCCGCTGGCTCGAGATCTGGAATCTCGTGTTCATGCAGTACGAGTGGAAGGGCCACCTCAAGGATCCGGAGGCCCCGCACCTCGGCTACGTGAAGGAGGGGATGGAACCGCTACCCACGAAGAACATTGATACGGGCAGCGGCCTCGAACGAACGGCAGCGGTCATCGGTGGGTTCGCCTCGGTGTACGACACCGACGTTTTCAAACCGATCGTCGAACGGGTTGCGGAACTTGCCGGTCACCGATATGGGACGGACGGAGAGAAGGACCGCGCGGTACGAATCATCTCGGACCACATGCGCACCGCTTCCATGTGCATCATGGACGGCATTCTCCCCTCCAACACGGGTCGCGGCTACGTGCTGCGTCGGCTCATGCGTCGGGCGATCCTCAAGGGGGACCGTGTTTTGGGATTGAGCGACGAATTCCTGACGAAGGTCTTCCCTGCCGTCATCGAAGCCCTCGGCGACCCCTACGTCGAGCTGTCCGAGCGCCGCTCGGTCATCGAAGCGACACTCGAAAGCGAAGAGGAGCTGTTCCGCCGAACGCTCCGGCAGGGGATGGAACGGTTCGACGAGATGGCGCCGGAGAAGGGGGTGTTCTCGGGGAAGGACGCATTCTTTTTGTACGACACGCTCGGCTTTCCTTTGGAGGTCACGCAGGAACTTGCCGCGGAGCGCGGTCTTGAAGTGGACGTTGAGGGCTTCCGCGCATGCATGAAAGAGGCTCAGGAGCGCTCGAGGGCCGCCCAGGGCGGGGAGAGCGTCTTCCGCGACGCGGAGGAGATTCTGCTCGTTGCGAGCCCGAACGCCCAACCGGTTACGCCTTTTGTGGGCTACGACCAACTCGAGATCCAGACCGAGATCGTGCAGATCAGTCCTCGCTTTGACGACAGCGGCAAGACGGATGGGCGTTTCCAAGTCTGTCTGGCCATGACGCCCTTTTATCCGGAGGGCGGCGGGCAGGTGGGCGACGCCGGACGGATCGAGGGCTCAAATTTCAGCTTGAAGGTGGAGGACACCTGGAGGGAGGGTGCGCTAATCTGGCACGACTGCCGAGTAGAGTCTTTTTCTGACAAGGACCTGGTTGGTCTCACGGAAGAAGAGATCCGCGAAGTTCTCGAGAGTGGAGCTTTTTTCCAACCCGTCCGCGCTATCGTGGACCGGAGACGCCGGCTCGATACGACGCGCAATCACACGGCTACGCACCTTCTGCACGCCGCACTTCGCCGAACGCTGGGCACTCACGTCACGCAGGCTGGCTCCTTGGTCGCGCCCGACCGTCTCCGCTTCGACTTCACCCATCCGGACCCGTTGACGGATGAGCAGCTCGACGACATCGAGCGACAGATCAACGAACAGATCGCCGAGGCCCATCCCGTCGTCATCGAGTCGGAAGTCCCGCTCTCGGAAGCCCGCCAACGGGGGGCGATGATGCTGTTCGGTGAGAAGTACGGCGATCGGGTTCGAGTCGTGGGCATCCCCGGCCTGAGCCTCGAACTCTGCGGAGGATGCCACGTGCGCGACACGGCGGAGATCGGCCTGTTCAAGATCACGAGCGAAGGATCGTCGGCGAGCGGCGTTCGACGAATCGAGGCCGTTACGGGTTGGGGCGCGTACGTGTGGGCGCGCGAGCGGGAGGGCATCCTCCGGACGGCAGCCAAGGCACTCAAGACGCCCATCGCAGATATCCCTGCGGCGATCGAACGTCTCCAGCAGCAGGTGAAGCAGCTCAAGAAGGCCGCTGAGCAGGCGGCCGCCGCGACCACTCAGGATGTGACGCCCATTGAACTGAATGGCGTTACTTTCTGGCCCGCCTTGCTTTCAGACGTGGAACCATCCGCAGCGCGAAAGGTCGTGGACGAGCTGGCGGCGAAGGCCCCGGAATCCGTTGCTTGCGTCGTGCTCAAGCAACCTGACAAGGTGACGATTCTCTGCCGAGCGACGGATGCGTCCGTAGCGAAGGGCGCAAACGCGGGGCTCATCGTTCGCGCAGCCGCCGAAGCGGTCGGCGGGAAGGGTGGAGGCCAACCCGAGTTCGCACAGGGCGGAGGGAGGAACCCGGAGAAGGCGGAAGAGGCGTTGAAGGCCGCCGAGGCTGCTCTTCGCGACCAGATCGGCGCCTGGGCGTAGGCGCGGACGATCAGTTCTGTGCGGCTGATTCTCGCAGCCCTTTCAGCCACTGAATGCCCGCCGGTATGCCCTGTTCGATCATGGCTCCGTAGTGGTCTCCCTTGTCCACCAGGACGTACTCGACCGGCACGCCCGCGGCGCGCAGCGTCTGGTGAAGGTGATCGAGCTCTGCCAAGGGGACAACTTCGTCTTGCTTGGATCCGAAGAGGAACACGGGGCAGCGGATGTCCTTGGAGCAGTTCGACGGCGAGATGCGCTCCGCAAACGCCGCAAAACCTGGGATGACCCTGTCCAAGCGATCCACGAGATTCGTACCGATGACTTGACGGACCGAAGCCGGTGGCATGTAGGCGACAACCCCCTGAATCCGCGGTTCGTTGGCGGCGAAGTACAGCGCGAAGGCGGCCGCGGAGCTGTGCCCGGCGGCGTACACCCTCTCTGGGTCGATCGCAAAGTGGTTCAGCGCGTAGTCGAGGGCAGCGCGACCATCGTCCAGCCCCCCGTCTGCTGCCATGAACGCGCGGATTGCATTCTCCAACTCTACGCCCTGGGTGTCCTCGGTTGTCGCGCCCGATAACTCGAACGCAATTACAGCGAAACCGCTCTTCAAGTATGGAACGTGCTCGGGTCGATCCCCTTCACCAAGAGCCATGCCCGTGCACATGGACGACCCTGCCGGCGCAATCAGAATGCACGGGACCCGCTTACCAGGAGCCACACGAGGAATGTAACACCAGAGGCGGCGACCCTGCTGCGAGACTTCGTAGTAGTCAACTTCCAGGTCGCCAAGCTCCTGTCGAACCGACTCGGGCAGCTGCACCTGGACCGGAGCTTCGTCGGTCGCTCGATCCCTGCTATGACCGGAGGCTTGGCCGCTGTCTCGTGTGCATCCGACGGCGAGCGCCAGGAAGAAGAAGAAGCAGCAACATACGGGAGAAATCTGCTTCATAGAGCAAGCATACCGAAGATCAGGCGGGCCGACGGGGAGTTCCGCCGAGCCCTCGCAAAAGCGAGTAGCGGCCGCTTGCTGGAGCAGCCGCTACTCATCCCTTGATCAGGAGTCCTACCGGAAGAACAGGCTCGTTCGCGGCGAGGGAACCACCTGAAGAGTTTTCAGGAAGTCCACGATCGCGGTCTGATCTTGCGGCGAGAGCGCCATGAATCGGTTCCGTTCTGGTCGCGCCTCGCCAGCATGGTGCATGATCGCCTCGCCGATCGTCGAGAGATCGCCCCGGTGGCCGTACGGCTCCGAATTGCCCACGTCCCAGAGCTTGCGCGTGATGAACACATCCGTCGGGACGCCGCCTTGAATGAGCCGTTCATTGTTGAAGAACGGATCTTCTTCGTCGGCGATCTTGTGCCGCTTCAGGTCGGTGTAGGCCCGAACGATCGCGCGCCCGTCCTTTGTCCGCTCGAGGTGCGGTCCAGGTCCGTCCCGCGTGAGGTCGAACGTAAACGGACGGCTGACGTCTCCGGGGCGGAGGTTGCCGGGCGGGTTATACGGGTTCGGTTCGGAGTAGATCGGGTTATCCAAGATGAGTGCCGGAATGTGGCACCGGGCGCAGCCGATTTCCTCAAAGAGCCGCTCGCCGCGCTGTACCCGTGCACGGCTCGCCAGATCGGAGGGCATCACGCGTGTCGGGTTGCCGAGTGCGACCTGGAAGAGAGTCGCCGCGGTGATGTCCCCGACGCTGAGCTCGTCTTCCACGCCATCACCGTCGAAGTCGCGAGTGCCAGTCCTCTCTACGCCGAACCGTTCCACAGCCTGCAAGCCGTGGTGGTGGTTGAACGCGTTTACGGTGAACTGACGCACGGAAACGACAACGCCTTTCTGGTGGAAAGGCTTGATGATGAGGTCGCGGTCCACGCCTTCGACTTGGCTGGTGTCCACGTCGCCGGAGGGCGAACAGGTAATCTTGCCAAAGTAGACCCCCTTGGCGACCAGGTCGTTCGTCACGAAGCGACCTCTTTGCATGGCTTCCTCGCGCGTTCGCTCGCGGATTCGGTGAAGCTCGGCGGTCATCTCCCGGGCAAGCATCTCGATCGCGCCGGCCCCGTGCATGCCGACCGTGTTCCGCTCGTTGCTGAAGAGCGGATCAATACTCATCTGCACGGGATCTGCCAGTTGGCCGAGGACGAAGACGTTCGCGACAAAGTCGCCGCTTCCACCCACCTCCGGCTTGTTATGGCATCCTGCGCAGCTGTTCGCGTCCGGGCCCGAAACCCGCGTCATGAACGGCTGGTCAGGATTCCGCCGTGTCGGATTTCCATCGCCCGTGGCGCCTGGACGGCCGAAACCGTCGAGGCGGTTGAACGAGGTTTCGAATAGGAACTTGCCGGCAAAAAACAGGTCGGCGAGTGAGTACCGACCCGCTTCGATGTCGGCTTGATTGATATGTTGAGTGAGCTTCGGCCTCTCTCCCGGAATCTGGGCTGCCGGGCGAGCCGTGAGCAAACAGATACTGACAAATGCAGAAGCAGCCACTACGGCTGCAACGCCGTTCCAACGTTTCATGAGTCCATCTCCTTTCGAGCCGGCTCTACCGGCCCAAGTACACACCAAACAGTTTACACGCATTCCGAGACAGAAAGTGCCCAATTTCCTACTGGTTTTGGCGTGGTGAGGGGTTTTCGGCCTCCTTGCCCGTGCGGACGCTGATTTCGACCGTGGCTTGATTTCTTCCCAGCCCGACGGCTACTTCCGGTTTGGCGAATAGGATCGTCGCCTCTTCCAGGGCGATTACGACCCTACGGTTCCCTTCCCACGAGTAGCGCCCGACTTCGAGTGGGTGCTTCTCGGTGAACGCCCGCAGTACGATTACGACCCTACGGTTCCCTTCCCACGAGTAGCGCCCGACTTCGAGTGGGTGCTTCTCGGTGAACGCCCGCAGTACGATTGCCTCTTGCGAGAGCTGTCCTGCCTCCCCGGCCGGAAGAACGCCTATGACAAAGACCTCCCCCTCTCCCGGGCCGGGGACGAGAGACGTCACCCAGTCCCGCGTCGATTCCTTCGCCAGGACGAACTCCAACGAACCATCGGGGCTTTTTTGCCTAGCCAAGATTTCATATTGAGGCTCCGGCGGCCAAATGAAGAACTTCGCGAGGAAGACGCTAAAGACCACACAGGGCGAGACGGCGAGAAAAAGGACCACCCATGCCAGTCGTCGAGACCGGTTGTCCCAAGGGACGCTCACTCTCGCCCCCTTAGGCTTTCGAAAACCGGCGCCTCAGCTACCCTGGACGGCGGCATGGGCTTCGATCAGTCCAAGAGACTGCATCGCCTTCTCGATCGCCCTCTTCTGTTCCTCGGTCGGCGGGATCATCGGCGACCGGTAGTACGCGATATCGAAACCCAACAGCGAGACGGCGTACTTGATCGGGATCGGATTGGTCGTGATGAAGAGCGCCTTGATGAGCGGAACCAGTTCCTTGTTCTTCTGCGCAGCCAGGTGGGGCGCCTGGAAGAATGTCTCCATCATCTCCATGATCCTGGCGCCGACAACGTGCCCGGCCACGCTCACAACCCCGATGCCGCCCACGCTCAGGATCGGGAGCGTGAGAATATCGTCTCCGCTGTAGATTCGGAACCCTTCGGGGACCGACGCTGCGACCTCCGCCGCCTGCGCGAGGTTTCCGCTCGCCTCCTTGACGGCGCAGATGTTCTCGACGTCCTCCGCAAGACGAACCAGCGTCGGGGTTTCGATGTTGACCGACGTTCTGCCCTGAATGTTGTAGAGCATCACGGGAAGATCGGTCGCCTCAGCCACAGTGCGAAAATGGTGGTACAGTCCCTCTTGATTCGGCTTATTGTAGTAGGGCGAGACGAGCATGATGCCATGCGCGCCCATTTCCGTGGCTGCTTTGGTGAGATAGGTGCTGTGGTGTGTATCGTACGTGCCCGCCCCAAAGATGACGGCTGCGCGGTCTCCTACGGCACCCAACACCGTCGCCAGGAGTTGCGTCTTTTCCTTGTCCGTCAGGGTAGGCGATTCACCGGTCGTTCCACCGACGACGATCCCCGTGTTCTTTTGTTCGTCTACAAGAAAGGCCGCGAGTTTCTCCGCGGCCTCATAGTTGACGCTGCCGTCTTCATGCATCGGCGTAACCATCGCCGTGATGAGTGCGCCCCACTCTTTCGGCGCTCGAAAAGCTCCCATGGATTAGACCTCCTCTTCTTCGAGAGGTACGGGATCGTCCTCCGTAGCCTTGAGGCGCTCGACCTCTTCGTGGGCGAGCTTGCGGCATTCCTCCATCAATCTGGCTTCCGGTAGGACGGACCCTTGCTCTCGGGCTTTTTCGTAGTGATCTCGCGCTCTGCGCTCCATCTCCTCGTCTTCGAACGGCTCGCTGTAGTCGTAGAGTCGCATCGTCTACGTAAGATACCCGCTTTCGACCAGTTTTTCCGCGATTTGAATTGCGTTCAGGGCAGCTCCCTTTCGTAGTTGGTCGCCGCAAGCGAACAGGCTGATCGCGTTCGGGTTCGAGACGTCCTTGCGGATCCGTCCTACGAGGACAGGATCCCTGCCCGCGGCAAGCATCGGCATGGGGAAGCGGTTCGCCGCCCGATCGTCCACAAGCTCGAGGCCCGGGAACGCCTCGACCGCCTCGCGGATGGCCTCAACCGATGGCGCGGGGCTGTCGAACTCGACGTTGACGCTCATGCTGTGCGCCCGCTGGACAGGCACCCGCACGCAAGTGACCTCGATCGGCAGCTCCGGCTGCTCCAGAACCTTGCGGACCTCGTGGATCACCTTCCACTCCTCTTCGTTGTAACCCGCATCGTTGATCGGCGAGTTGTGACTGAACAGGTTGAAGAGAATCGGATAAGGGAGGACGTTGGGTTTCAGCTCGTCCCCGCGGGCAAAGGCCCTGGCCTGCTCCTCCAGCTCGTGCACAGCGCGGGCGCCGGCTCCGCTTGCGCTTTGATACGTGCTCACGACGATTCTGCGAAAGTGCCCGAACTTGCGCAAGGGTGCGAGCGTCATCGCGAGGATGATGCCCGTGCAGTTGCCGACGGGATAGTACTTCGTTTCCTTCCTGGCCTTGTGCCAGTTGATCTCCGGGATAATGAGAGGAACATTCGGCTCCATCCGGAAGGCCGACGAGTTATCAATCACTGTCGCCCCCGCCTCTTGTGCGACCGGCGACCATTTCCTCGCAGCCTCCGCTCCGGCGCTGAAGAACGCGAGGTCCACGCCTTCGAAGGAAGATTCGTGGACAGCCATGACCGGCATGTGGTCGCCGCGAAACGTCAGTGCCTTCCCTTGCGAGCGGGGGCTTGCGAGCATGCGGATTGCGGCGACGGGAAACTCCCGCTCATCCAGCAACCGCAACAGTTCCGAACCTACCGCGCCCGTTGCACCCAGGATGGCTATCCGATACTGCGTCACGTCGCAGAGCTTACCCAGGGTTAGGCTGCCGCTTCGGCGTCGAGAGAAGGCTCCCAGGTATAGACGCGGTTTCGGCCACCCCGCTTCGCCGCATACAGCGCAGTGTCCGCCCGGCGGATCAACTCCTCTGCCTCATTCACCGTCTCGTCGAACTGGGCTACGCCGATGCTGATCGTGATCTGCCGGTAGGTGGGAGGCAGCGCTTCCACGGCTTGTCGTAGGCGCTCGCAGAGCCTCGAAGCTGTCTCCAACTCCGCACCCCGGAACAAGACGGCGAACTCTTCCCCACCGTACCGCGCTACCACATCGGATCCTCGGACCGCCCCGTTCAAGGTGGCCGCGACGGACTTGAGCACTTCATCACCCGCCAAGTGGCCGAAATCGTCATTGAAGCGCTTGAAGTGATCTACGTCCATCAGGGCGAGGCAGAACGGCTCTTGGGTTTGGCGATACACCTCGATCAGGCCAGCCAGCCGCTCTTGGAACGTGCGGTGGTTCGGAATCCCGGTGAGGCCGTCGAGACTGGCAATGGATTCGAGCCGCTTGTTCGCTACCTGGAGCTTCTCGTAGAGATCATGGATCGTTCGGAGCTGCTCCTCGAGTTTCGCCTCCGCAAGCCGCTGGGCTGTAACATCCACGAGCGACAGGATTGCGCCCGTGACTTCTCCGCCGTGGGAATGGAGTGGGTATCCGCTGGCAAGGAAGTACTGCTCTCCGTCGTTCCAGTCTTCGCTAACAAACGCCATTCCGCTCAGCGCCGCCTGCACAGATTGGAGCCTTTCCTCATGCACAAGCCGGGTACCGAGAAGGTCCTGCACCGTGCGGCCGATCGCGAGATGCGTCGGTACGCCAAAGCGCGTTGCGGCCTCTTCGTTCCATTCGTAAACGAGCCCGTCGGCGCCGACGGTAAAGCAAGGCAACGGCAACCCCTCGAACAGTTGGGAGAATCGGTTCCTCGAGATGTCAGCGATCCGCGAGGCGTCCTCCAAACGTTTGAGAGTGATGCTCAGCTCCTCTTGCTGCCGTGTCAGGACGTCGTTTGCTCGAGCCAGCTCTTCCCGTTGGGACGAGAGTTCCTCATTCGCTCGTTCGAGCTGCTGTTGCATTCGAACGAGGCGGCTCCCTGCCATGAGGCGCGCCACGAGATCCGGCTCGCTGAACGGCTTGCTCAGGAAGTCGTCGGCGCCTGCGTGGATTGCAGCCATCTTGTCAGCGGACGAGGTCTTCGCTGTAAGAACGATGATATAGCAGAACGGGATTTCGCTCTCGCGGATTTTTCTGCACAACTCCGGTCCTTCCATGCCGGGCATCATCCAGTCGGTGATCAAAACGGAGTATTGGCCGGTCTGCATCGCCTCCCATGCAGAGATGCCGTTCTCGACGAGGTCGTAGGCGTAACCGTGCTTCTCCAGCGTGCGCTTGAGAAGTTTGCTGGAAATGACGTCGTCTTCGGCAACGAGGATCCTTAGGCTGCTCTCCTCGACCACTCCTCGACCTCCCGGCACACGGCGTCGAGCTCCTCCCACAGAGCCGGAATCCTTTGGATCGCCCCTACGAGGTTCCCGGCCCGTGCATAGTCATCTACAGCCTTCGCTGCTTCGGACAAGCCACGAGCTCCCACCGAAGCGGACGACCCCTTGAGTGCGTGCGTCGCGCGGTGGAGGCCCTCTGCATCCTTCTGCTCGACGGCTACCAATGCTTCCGCCCGGAGAACGGCGGCTTGCTCGACGAAATCGGTGAGCAGCTCCAACATGAACTGCTCGTCTCCCTCTGTCAGCTCAGCTAAGAAGCTTCGATCAATTCTGCCCTCCATGCGCACCTCTCTTGGGTTATTGTTGGCACCCGGGCCCGCCGTCTGCTCGGTAAGGCTACGGGGTCAAGCGGCTTCGTCCATCTTCTCTTTTAACCAGCGGCAGAGAACCCGCTCCAGCCTCTCCCGAGAAATCGGCTTGCTGATATAGTCGTCCATGCCTGCGGCGATGCAGCGCTCGCGGTCACCCTCGAGGGCATGCGCAGTCATGGCGATGATCGGAAAAGTGATGCCGGACTGGATCTGCCAATCGCGGATCGCCGCCGTCGCTTCGAATCCGTCCATCTCGGGCATCTGCACGTCCATGAGAATGAGGTCAATTGGCTTCTGCTTGGCCATCTCGACAGCCTGCCGCCCGTTCTCTGCGCAGAGTACGGTGTGCCCCATCTTCTCCAGCAGACGTACGGCAACTTTCCGGTTGACCACATTGTCCTCCGCGAGCAGGATCGTTCCCGTGCAGGCACAGGCGGCCCGGGCCTTTGCCGGCGCGACCTCAAGGGCCATTCGCAATCCGAAGATGTTCGCCAACACGTTGAACAGCTGCGACCTTCGGATCGGTTTTGTCAGGACGAAGTCGAACAGCTGGCCGTCCTCCTCGGTGACGAGCAGGCTTCCGGCAGAAGAGAGCAGGACAAGAGGGGTGCTTCTGTGCGCATCGAGCTCTCGAATATGCCTTGCAAGCTCGGCGCCGCACATCTCCGGCATCTGCCCGTCTACGATAATGGCGTCGTAGTGCGTGTCGTCTGACCTCAAAAGGCGGAGCGCCTCCTCGCCGCCGCTCACCGTCGTCGGGATCATGCCCCAAGAATCGACCGAACGAGCGAGAATCAAGCGGTTCGTCGCATTGTCATCAACAATGAGAATGCGTTTCTCCTGAAGTTCCTCCGGCGCAACCGTGAACGTCGCCGCAGCGCCCTGCACCCTCTCGAACTCCACTTCGAACCAAAAGGTGGATCCCTCGCCGACCTTGGAGGTAACACCCATGGTGCCGCCCATCAGCTCGACGAGCTGACGGCTGATGCTGAGTCCCAGCCCGGTTCCCCCGTACTTGCGCGTCATCGAGCCGTCTGCCTGACGGAACGGGTCGAAGATGAGCTCCAGCTGGTCTTCCGGGATTCCGGGGCCGGTGTCGGATACTTCAAATCGCAGTCGGACCCGTTCGTCGCTCTGAGAGAGAGTCATCACCCGAACGACCACTTCACCTTCGTCCGTGAACTTCACGGCGTTGCCGACGAGGTTCGTCAACACCTGACGCAACCGCACCTCATCGCCCATGACCGTGTAACCCATGTCGGTATCTCTCGAGACGACGATTTCGATCCCCTTTGCGCTTGCCGTAGCGGAGAGAAGACCGGCTACCTCCTCCGCAATTCGGCACGGCACCGTCGGCGCTTCGTGGATGGACATTCGGCCGGCTTCGATTTTGCTGAAGTCGAGAATGTCGTTGAGAATCGCGAGGAGCGCCTGGCCGCTATTGTGGATGGTTTCCACAAACTCACGCTGTTCGTCGCTGAGTCTCGTTGCCAAAAGCAGCTCCGCCATTCCCAGGACGCCGTTCATCGGCGTACGGATTTCGTGGCTCATGTTTGCAAGGAACTCGCTCTTGAGCCGTGCGACCTCCAGGGCGCGGTCGCGCGCTTCGGCGATTTGGCGCTCGGCTTCCTTCAACGTGCTGACGTCGGTCGCGTACACGTGGACGTAACCGGATCCCTCCACCGGAGCGAAGGTGAAGAGGTAGTCGCCCTCCCCCAGTCGGATTTCCTTTTGGCGTCGTTTGCCTGCGGCATAGGCGCTTTGGCAAATCTTCGCCAGTTCCTCGGGCAGTGGCGCACCTTCTTCGGCCTGCCAATCCGCCAAGAACGGCTTCGAAGCGGGGTTCGCGTAAAGGACGACGCCTTGGCTCGAGCACCGGAGCACGGGGCTGGGATTCTCTTCGGGGAATCGAGCGAGAAACGCGATCTCCGCCTCTTGGCGCCGACGCTCGACCTCCGCCATCGCGTGCGTGGCCAGCATCTCCAAGGATGAAACCAGATCCTCACACTGGGAATCGTCCAGGCACTCGTCGAAAAAGAGAGAGAGCGCTCCGATGCACTCGCCTTTGGCGTTGAGCAAAGGCGCGCCGACGTACGTCTCCAGCGGGATCTCGTCTCTACACGGAACACAGTCAGCCAGAGCGAGTTCGTGGCCCCGCAACGCGACCCCGCGCAGGGTCCGCCGTACTACATCCGCAGGAGTCGCTTCGGCTGGGCAGGAAAGGCCGACCGGCCCCGAGATGCCCGACCCTCCCTTCCAGGTTGAATACCCAGCAACGGATTCGTAACACTCGACGAGCGCAACCGTTGCGCCGAACGCTTGACGCATCGCTTCCGCAATGCTCTGTGCGGCCTGTTCCTCGCTTTCCGCCTGGTACACGAGCTGGTGAGTATCGTTGAGGAGCTGGAGGAAGACGCTACGCGACTCCAGTTTCTCCTGTGCCTCGCGCCGCGCCGCCACCTCCTCTTCCAGTTCCGCGGTTCGCGCAGCGACACGATCCTCGAGCTCCTGGTTGATCCGTCGGAGCTCCTCTTCTCGTGTGTGCAGCTCCTTCACCATGTGGTTGAAGCGCTCCACGAGGTCGCCGGTCTCGTCGTTACCCCGCTTTTCAACCTTGACATCCAGTCCCTTGCCACTCGCGACTCGTTGCGCAGCGGAACTCAAGAGGCGAATGTTGGTGGTGATATGGCGGATGAGCGGTACAGCAAAGACGGCCGATAGCAACAGGGCGATCGCCCCGACAAAGAACCCGAGGGTTACCAGCGTCCCTTGGAGCGAAGTGATGCGGTCGTCGTTGGGGACGACGTACACCTTGCCCAAGTTGTCACCCTGGAGCATGACTTGCGCTTGGACGGCGCCTGTGCGTGCTTCTTCGCGGACGTCCGTGATCCGCTCGGGGAAGACGCCCGTCGCGCCTACGCTCGCGAGCAAGCGTCCCGCCGGGTCGTAGACCGCAATGGCTCGCACGCTTGCAGCCTGGGAGAACATCTGAAGGGTTTGCTTGACCTCATCCTCGGCATGAAATGCCAGGGGCGCTTCCAAAAAAGAGGCGAGCGTCGTTGCGAGGCTCGCCGTGGAGCGCTCCAGCTCCGCGCGAGCGTTCTTCAGCAGCGCCGTACCAACGATGAAGAGCGTGGAGCCAATTGCGAGCGCCGCCGTGAGGCTCGATGCGATGAGCAACTTGAGACCAAGAGAGATCCGCCAGCGGCGCTTCAACCATCCTGGGTCGAGCCCCTTCACTCCGTACCTCCAACGATCCTTGCAAGCTTCAAGAGTTGAGAGCTAATCTGAACTCCAGCCGATCGCGCCGCATCCGGGTTCGCCTCGAAACGCACGTATGCGCCCTGTTTGTAAAAGTTGAGAATGCCGCCCTTGGTGCAGAAACCCGCCACCTCGGATACGGTCAGTATCGGCGACCTCTTCACTTCTATGAGCAGGCGCGCGATATCGGACGAATAGGCGCCCGGAATGAAGAGAAGGTGAGCCTCCGATGCCTCGCTGTACGATGTGATCGTCTTGACGACGATGGGACGACCTCCAGCGGTCCGGTCGCCTCGCACTTGGATCACTGTTTTTGCAAAGGTGAGATCCTTCCAGATCCCGATCACGACGGGCGAAGAGTCAGCCGCAAAGGCTCGCGTCGGCCAACTCGTGTAGGCAGCGAAACGCACTAAGAATTCGGCTTTGAGTTTCGCCTCATCCGTTTGGGCGGGCGCAAGCACGGCAAACCCAGCCACCGCCGCCAAGAGTAGACTCCGTGCTGCGCGGCAAGCCACGTTAGAACCTCCCCCTCGCCCCCAGGTAGACGGTCATCGGGATTTGGCTCGGGATCGAGCGGACCTGTTGGGGGTACTCGATGGAAGCCGGCCGAAAGGCGTTCTTGATCCCGGCTTCCAAAAGGATTCCGCTTGGAGTCGTGTAACTGAATCGAGCGTCCACCCGCCAATACGAAGGTGCGCCCAGACCGCCCAGCGCATCCACGTACTGCACGAACGCGTGCGCGCTCCACCCCGAACCGAGCAAGAGGCTGGTCTGCACCTGCGCCTGATGCCGCGGGGCGGTGAAGTGTTCCTGATTCGAGAAAGTGTCGCTGCTGCCCGCGTCCACACGGTAGCGCCAGTCGAGCAGCGCGTACGAGAATGCAACATCCCACCACTCGTTGACTCGTTTCTTCAAGTAGAGCTCCACGCCAGCAGTGGTCGCATGACCCTTGTTCGCCATGCTGAAGGGCGCCACGAAGTGCGGGAAGGGCGTGGCGCGGAACTCGACGGCCCCCGGTTCGAACGTTCGAAGGTTATCGTAGAAGTTGAGGAACGCGGCTGCGTCGAAATACGTGTCGTCTCCCCACATCTTTCGGTAGCCGCTTTCGAGCGATACGACTGTTTCCTCCTCGAAGTTCGGCGAGCCTCGCAACACACCGAAGACCGGTAGTCCGCCAGGCCCTGGCTGGGCGTTCACAATCCACTCGACCGTGTGGTCCGCGCGCGCAGGCGTGCGCACGGCTCGAGTGACCGCGGCCCAAACGTGTTCTGTATCGTTCGGCTTGCAAATCCATCGCACACTCGGTTGAATCTCAAAGCCCGATAGCGTGTCGTCCAGCGCTTTGACACCCGCCGTCACCTGGTTCCTCTCGTCTATGTTCCAAACGCCCTGAAGGAAGCCGCTCCAGCGCTGGAGTGTCTTGCTGGCCGGCGCGTAAGAAATGGTAAACGTGTTGCCCAGATCATCTTCCGTTGTTCGGTAAGCGATGCCGGCCTGATATTGGAAGCGATCGGATGCAGCAACGTCATACACGAGGTCCACATCAAGAGTCTTCCGATCCTCGCGGGCGTCCACAACCGTGCGATTCGAGCGATCGTAGGCGACCTGAAGTGTTGCCTGACTCTTGCCTAAGGGCTTCTCGAAGCGCCCGAGGACACTCCACGCCTCCTGGTCCACTGTATCAAAGCCGGGCACGAGGAACGGGGGAGTCGATGTCGGCTGGAGGAGGACGCGGTCTATCTTCGAGTCATATCCCCGGGCGGTAATAGTGAGTTCGGAGCCGTCTCCGCCCACCCAATCCATGCGCGCGCCAACGCGGCGGGTGCTCCAACCGTCATGGCCGGGCGATCCGTCTTGTTGCCGAAATGCCCCCTTGGAATCAACTGTGGCGTCGAGGCGCAGCCCGAAGGAAGGCGAAAGGGCGGTGTCGTAGACCAAGCTCGCTTTGCCCGTTTCGTAGTCTCCGAACCTTCCACCGAACGCGACACCCTGTTCGCTTCCAGCCCTCTTCGTGATGATATTGATGATGCCGTTGACCGCGTTCGGCCCCCACAGCGTTCCTCCCGGGCCGCGGATCACTTCGATTCGCTCCAGCGCCTCAACCGGGATGTCGATCGCGTCCCAGAAGACGCCTGAGAAGTTCGGCGTGTACACGCTCTGACCATCTACGAGCACGAGCAGTTTGTTCGCAAAGCGCCCGTTGAATCCGCGCGCGGAGATGGCCCAACTGGAGCGATCCATCCGTGCGACCTCCAATCCTGGCACCATGCGAAGCGCTTCCGGGATGCTGTCGAAGCCCATGCGGCGCATCTGATCGGGCGTGATGACGTAGACCGCCGCTGGGACGTCCCGCAGGCCCAAGTCCCTGCGTTGCAGAGAGACAGGGACCCGCAGCAGCTCATCCAGCGAAAGTTGCTCGAGGTCCCTCGAGGACTGCCCGAATCCGAAGACGGAGACCAATACGCAGGCGGCCGAGGCCGTCAACCTCGCCGCAACTCCCCAAACCTGCCGACCGATCATGTTCTGTGCGCAAACCTCCTTGTGTAACCCGACGTGCTGCGGGCGGATGATGGATTAATAGCTGCCGGCCTGGGCTTAGGTGCATTTTCGGCAGCCAGCCGGGACGTCTTAAGAGGGTTAGCGCAGAACCAGGTAGAGGACTAAAGCGACGATCGCGACGAACCCGAGGGTCGCGCAGGCGAGCAAGAATCGGCACCCTCTCTCCGGATTTACCCCGCGGTACGGGCTCCACGGCGGCGCGTCCGGATTCTCGTAGTGGCAACGCGAGCTGTGCATTCTCATCCTAAACCACCTCGACTTCCACTTCGGGCACCAAGCCGATCTCGGCGCCTCGGCGAAGGAGCAGGCGAATCGCCTCGATTCCTTCTTCGCCCATGTCCAACGTGCGTTCGTTCACGTACATGCCGACGAACTCGTCCCCCGTATTCTCGTCAATGCCGCGGCCGAACTGGAGCGCATACTCAAGAGCCTCTCGTCGGTTCTCGAGCGCTGCCTGGATGCTTTCCTTCATGACTCGGTTCAGCTCCGCGATCGCCTCGGCACCCAGGTCCTTGCGAACGACGTTCACGCCGAGAGGAAGCGGCAGCCCCGTCTCCGCCTTCCATCGCTCTCCGAAGTCCATGACCTTGACCAGCCCGGCTTCCTCCCACGTTAGCTGCCCTTCATGGATGAGCAGCCCCGCCTCGAACTTCCCTGCCGCCACTCCCTCCATGATCTCATCAAAGGGGACTACCTCGTACTTCGGATTGGGGACGAAGAGATTGAGTTGTAGGAACGCGCTCGTCAGTTTGCCCGGGACTGCGATCGTGATGTCCTGCAGGCGCTCTTCGGAAATCGGTTCGCGGGCGACGATCATGGGTCCATAGCCCTCGCCAAAACTGCCGCCGTGACGGAGCAGCGCGTATCGGTCTGCCACGTAGGCGAATGCGTGTACGCTGATCGCCGTCGTCTCGAGCCGCCCCTCCATCGCCCATTCGTTGAGGGTTTGGATGTCCCGCAGGATGTGCTCGAACTCGAAGCGGGACTGCACCTTGCCGGTCGCCAGCCCCCAGAACATGAACGCGTCGTCGCTGTCAGGGCTGTGGCCGAGGCGGATCTTCGTGGTGGTCGTCATCGCGCGAGAGAATACCTGGCGTCCGGTGGATGGCCGGAATAGCCCGGGGGGCCGGCTACGATATCTTGCCGTCCCTTGTTGCGGGACTCTTAACCCTGAAAATCCGGCCGTCTCCCGCCCCTTTTTGGTACACTGGAACCATGGCAACGGTATCTGAATCTGGAAGCAGCCATCGAACGGAAACCATTCACGCAAAGAACCTAATCAACGGCGAATGGCGCGAGGCGGCGTCGGGAGAGCGCTTCGAAAGCTTGAACCCGGCGGACACGCGCGAGGTCGTCGGCACGGCGCCGAAGTCCGGCGAGGAAGATGTCGCTGCGGCGGTCGAGGCGGCGCGAAAGGCGTTCCCCGAATGGTCGGCGCTGAGCTGGGTGAAGCGCGGGGAGATCCTCGACAACTTCGCCCAACTGATCAAGCGCGAACTCGAGGAGCTGAGCCGGCTGGTGACGCGGGAGTGCGGCAAGCCGATCAACGAGGGGCGCGCTGACGTCGTGGAGACCCTTCACATGGTGCAGTTCGCCGCTGCGCTGGGCCGTCTGCCGATTGGCCAGTGCATCAGCAGCGAAGTGCCGGACAAGGACGCTTACATCCGTCGTAAGCCGAAGGGCGTCGTCGGGTGCATCACGCCTTGGAACTTCCCGATGGCGATCCCGCTGTGGGAGATGGGCCCTTCGCTCATTGCCGGCAACACCGTCGTGTTGAAACCGAGCGAAGAGACGCCCATTTGCGCTCATCGGCTTTTCGAGCTGATGGTCGAAGCCGGCTTTCCGCCGGGCGTGATCAACATCGTTCACGGGATCGGCGAAGAGGCGGGAGCGGCGCTGGTGAAGCACCCGAACGTGGACGTCATCCTGTTCACGGGGTCCTACGCGGTTGGGAAGCTCGTGCAGCAGCAGGCTGCCAGCGAGGCGTACAAGTTCGTCGCCACCGAGATGGGCGGCAAGAACGCGGTCATCGTACTCGATGACGCCGACTTGGACATCGCGGTCCCTGCGGGCGTGCTGAGCGCATTCAAGACCAGCGGACAGCGCTGCGTGACCAGCGGCCGGATCATCGTGGACGAGAAGATCATTGACGAGTACCAGGAGCGCTTCCTCAAGATGGTGGATCGCATCAAGATCGGCAACGGCCTTCGGGAAGACGTGTTCATGGGGCCGCTAATCAACGAAGAGGGTGTCAAGAAGTACGAGTATCACAACGCCAAGGCGAAGGAAGAAGGCGCTGAGATCCTCCGCGAGGGCGGGCGGATCACGGATGACGACCTCAAGTACGGGCACTTCGTAAAGCCCTTCGTGTACCGCTTGAAGCATTCGCACGATTCGTTCGTCTTGCGGGAAGAGGCGTTCAGCCCTCACTGCGCCCTCATTCCCGTGAGTGGCGTCGAAGAGGCTGTCGCTGTGTACAACGACACGGAGTACGGTCTTGCGATGGCCGTCTGCACGGAGGACTTCCGAAAGATGCGATACGTGCGAGACCACGCGGAATACGGCCTTGGCTACGTGAACCTCCCCAGCATCGGCGCGGAGGTTCACTTGCCTTTTGGAGGGGTAAAACGGTCGGGCAACGGTCATCCCAGCGCGGAGGGCCTGCTCGATTCCGTCACTCACCGCACGGCCTTCACGGTCAATCATGCCAAGCGGATCGTGATGGCGCAAGGTCTGAGCGCGGAGATTTAACCCTTCCGTCTCCTGTCGCCCTGGTCGGCTCATCACCGGCTGGGGCTTTTCTTATGCGGGGGCGAGCGCAGGTTCGATCGTGTCCAGCAGGTCCTTGAGCGCACTCAAAGGATCGCGTCCGTAGGTCCACTCGAGTCGGTCGGGCATTTGGCGAGCCTGAGGTTGCCGGCGCTTCACGGCGTCCAGCACGCGCGGCGGCACCAGCGCGTCTTTGCGCATCCAAACGATGTGACGACCGAATCGTCCCTCGATCTTCTCGATCCCGACGGTAGCCGCCCGTTGTCGGAGACGGATCAGTTCGATCGCGTTGCGCGCCGGCTCGGGCAGCGGCCCGAACCGATCGCGCAGCTCTTCTTCGATGGCGCGCAACGTGGGTTCGTCCTTGGACAGAGAGAGTCTCCGATAGAGATCGAGGCGCTGAGCATCGTCCTCGACGTACGAGGTGGGTAGGTAGGCGGCGACGGGCACGTCGAAGGCGGGCAGTCTGGCGCCCTCGATCTGCGCTTCCTTGAGTTCGGCGAGTCGTGCTGCGGTCAGCCCGCCTTCCTCGAACGCCGTCTTGAGCTGGAGCACGGCGTCGTGGATCAACTCCATGTACAGCTCATAGCCCACCGAGTAAAGGAATCCCGATTGTCTGGCGCCGAGCAGTTCGCCCGCGCCGCGGATTTGAAGATCCCGGAAGGCGAGCGCATAGCCGGAACCGAGCTGGGAGAACTCTTCGAGCGCCTTCAGCCTGGCCAGGGCGGCGTCCGTGAGTCGCTTCCCTTTTCGATAAGTGAGATAGCAATAGGCCTGTCGCTCTCCTCGGCCGACGCGGCCGCGGAGTTGGTACAGCTGCGCCATCCCGAGGCGGTCCGCCCCATCCACGATCAGCGTGTTGACATTGGGATTGTCGATTCCGTTCTCGATGATTGTCGTGCAAACGAGGACGTCCACTTCGCCGCGATAGAACGCCATCATGACCGGCTCGAGCTCGTCCGCTCGCATCTGCCCGTGGGCGACGGCGACTCTGGCATTGGGCACCAGCTTGCGGACCTTTTCGGCGACGTGCTCGATCCCTTGCACGCGGTTGTACACGTAGAAGGCTTGGCCGCCACGCGCCAGCTCGCGCAAGAGCGCCTCGCGTACCATCTCTTCCTGGAACGGTCGTAGGTAGGTTCGGACGGGGAGGCGGCCTGGCGGGGGATCGTCAATCAGGCTCATGTCTCGTATGTGCATGAGCGCCATGTTGAGCGTTCTGGGTATCGGCGTGGCTGTCAACGTCAGAACGTCCACGTTGATCCGCAGTTTCTTGAGCGCTTCCTTGTGCTTCACGCCAAAGCGCTGTTCCTCGTCCACGATTACCATGCCGAGGTTGGCGAAGCGGACGTTCTTCTGAAGCAGCGAATGGGTGCCGATGACGATGTCGAGACTGCCGTCGGCAAGCCCCTCCAAGACGGTCTTTCTTTGGGCAGTCGTTCGGAAGCGATTCAACAGCCCGATTCGGACGGGATACGGCGCGAGGCGTTCTCGGAACGTTTCGTAATGCTGGTCCGCAAGGATGGTCGTGGGACAGAGGACGGCGACCTGCTTCCCCGCTTGCACGACCTTGAACGCGGCGCGAATGGCGACCTCTGTCTTCCCGAAGCCCACGTCGCCGCACACCAAACGATCCATCGCGATGGGGCGGTTGAGATCCCGCTTGATTTCGCGGATCGCCTTGAGTTGGCTTGGAGTCTCGACGTACGGAAACGCCGCTTCCATTTCGGCCTGCCAGGGCGTGTCAGGGCCGTACGCCGGGCGGGTCGCCTGAGTCCGACGGGCGTAGATCTCGACGAGTTCCCGAGCCAGCTCCGCCGCCCCTTCCCGCGCGGATTTCACCGCCCGTTTCCAGCCTCCGCCTGTGATGCGGTGAATGACGGGGGGCTTGTCGCCGGGGGCGAGATACTTCTGAATCCGATCGAGTTGATCCGTGGGAAGCAGAAGTTGGTCGGGATGCTTGTAAGCGATCTGCAGGAACTCTTTCTCGACGCCGTCCACGACGCGGCGGGCGAGGCCGCGGTATACGCCGATTCCGTACTGAATGTGAACGACGTAGTCGCCCGGTTTCAGGTCCAGCACACTCGCGATGGGGACGCCCTCGCGGAACCGCCGCTGAGGCAGTCGGAGCCGACCGGCGCCGAAAAGCTCGACGTCCGTCAGAAGGACGAACTTCGCATCGGGCCAGGCGAAACCACCGGCCAGGTTGCCACTTGCGAGGTGGATTGCGCCCGGCTGTGGCTCTCCCTCCGGCTCTTCGACCACGGGAATGTCAAGACTCCCGAGCACCTGTTTCGCTCGCGTGGGCTGGTCGGTACCGGCGACGACAATGACGCCCTGCTCCGCCCACCCGACGAGCGCGGCAGCCAGTGATTCAGGGCGGCTCCGGTAGGGGGCCAAGCTCTGCGTGCCAATCTGTCGAGGCGTCGCCGAACCGAACCAGTCCGGAACAGAGTCGGAGGTAGTCAGAGCGATCCGACGCTCCGCCGTCGCCACGGTCGCCAGGGAGCCCAGGTATTCCTCAGCCGAGATTGGTGGCACCTCTTTCCGGTGCATACGGGAGTGGAGGGCTGCCTCCAAATCGTCCTTCGCTCTCTCGGCGTAGACCTCGATTTCCAAGGGATCGTCCAGGACGACGAGGCAGTCCTTCGCATAGTCGAGCACCGTGGCGCGCTCGTACAGTAGCGGTTGGTAGAGCTCCAGCCGGTCGAAGGGGATCCCCTCGGCGAGCAGAGAGAGGTCGTCTTCGAGGGCCTCGACCAGTTCCTCGGAGGCAGCGGAGCGTAAACGTTGCCGAACCTTCTCGACCGCAGCCTCCGTGTCCGCGCCGACGAGCGTTCTGCCTGGACGGGCGGCCACCTCCTCAAGGCTTGCCGTACTGCGCTGGGTCTCAACGTCGAACGCCCGGACGCTCTCGATTTCATCGCCAAAGAATTCGAGGCGGATCGGAAGCGGTGAGCCATAGGGAAACAGGTCCACGATTCCGCCGCGCCGGCTGAACGACCCGGGCCTCCGCACGGGGTCCTCTCTTTCGTAGCCGAGCTGCGTGAGGGCATAGAGGACGGACTCGACCGCGTCGCTTGAGTCTCTGCGAAGGCAATCGGGTATCGCGCCTCGCGGGTCGGCGCCGACGCGGAGAGTGAAGCTCAGTCTCTCGAACTGGTCGGGCGGCAGGCAGAGTTCGAGAACCGCCTGGGGCACGGCAAGAACGATTCCGCTACCCGAGGCCAGCGCAGCCATCGCCGCAACGCGATCCGACAGCGCTTGCTGCTCCGGCGGCATGTCGTCATAGAGCGACGACTCCACGGAAGAGAGCACGTGAAGGGATCCCTCGGGTAGGCCGAGCAGCGAGAGTCGGGCGTGCCAGCGAACGGCCCTCTCCACGGTCGGCGTGAGGATGAGGGCGCCGCGCTCGGAGGGCGGGGTGCGGAGTAGCAAGGCGGCCAACAAGGGCGCGCGGCTCTCCTCGGAGCACTCCGCCCATACCTCTGCACCCGCAGAGGCCTCGATGGAAGGGAGGGTTGGCAGCCAATCCCTGAGTTCGCGAAGGGGCATCGGGTCGTCTGTCGCCAGAGATGCTAATCATACCAGCCTGGGCTCGTCGGGCACAGGGACAACCCCGCAATTCCTCCTGACTTTCTCTGACTGGCGCCGGTTTGGCCCCCGAGTTGCGTGACGTGTGAGCGAGTCCAACTCGGAGAAAGAAGGAATGAAAGCGACCTACCGATTTGCAACCGTTGCAGCCGTCCTCTTCGGAGCGGCGGCCGCCCATGCGACCATCGTCGAGTACTACCTCTTCAGTCACCCCGACGGCAATCAGCGCCCGCCGAAGTATGGACTGCGGCTGGATGAACTGTTCGACATCACAAGCAACCACGACGTCTTCACGTTCGACTTCAGCCATCCCGATTCGGACATGCGGCTCCGGTACAACGACAACGACACCCCGAACGACCTGTCGGACGACGAAGTCCGGATCTTCGGCACCGTGTTCGGCGGTCTGGACGCAGGGACGAGTTACGATCCGGATTACTCGGGCCTCTGGATCGTGGACTTCACCTATCGCGACAACATCGCGAGCGGGGATCCGATGATCGAAGTGAACGAGAGCCTCAATAACAACGGCTACATCCAGTCCACCTTCGGTATGGGCAATAACGAGCCGATTTCCCTCTGGGACGAGGCGGGAAGCCACGACTTCTCGTTCAAGTTCAACAACGTGGACAACCACCGCCTCGGCGGACACGGTATGTCTGGCCCTGAGTGGTTCGTCGGTTGGGGATGGCTCAACCACCACGACCCGAATCAGCACGTTTACGACTCTGACTGGCTGTTCGTTGGGCAGGCCGTTCCGGAGCCAGCGAGCCTTCTCGCTCTGGCAGCCGGAGTGGGCGCGATCCTCGCTCGAAAGCGGAAGAAGTAACTCCCCTTCTCTGCCTCCGATAGGAACCTCCCTACCTGCCGTCCCCCTGAGGCCGGCTCCCAGCCGGCCTCTCTCTTTCGCCCCCTGTGGCAGGCCCGGCGGTAGACTGGCTGTCCGCGATGAGGGTCTTTGCTTGCGGATTGCTCTTGCTTTTTGCCGTGTTCGGCGTCTGCCAGGACGAAGGGACGCGACACGAGTTCGGCGAGACTGTTTCCAATGACTTCCACGTTGCCTTTCTCGCCGCAGGCCTGCTCGGTGACTACTGGTTTCATCCGGGCACTCCCAAGGACCTCAAGTGGAACCGCAGTCTTCGGGCTGGTGATGCCCTTTTGCTGAGCACAGGTGTTACCGCGCTTCTGAAGGAGACCGTAGACGCCCGACGCCCGGACACAGGGGCGAAAGGGAGCTTCCCCAGTGGGCACACCAGCGCGGCTTTCGCCGTCGCTACCGTACAGTCTGCCTTGCATCCAGCGGATGCGCCGTATTGGTACTTCGGCGCTGCGTTGATCGGTTCTTCCCGCGTCATGCTGGGTCGGCATCGTTGGATTGATGTGATTGGGGGCGCGGCGGTCGGCTACGCGAGTGGGCGGATCGCCGTGTCCGGACGGGGAATCCTTCTCGCCCCGACCCTCGGTAAGAAGCCAGGCCTGATGGTATCGCTTCGATTCTGACGGCCCGTCGAGTAGCCGTCTTGCCCGGCCCGGTTGAGGCGGTATAATTTGCGCTGAGCGCGCTCGTAGCTCAGTGGATAGAGCAACAGGTTGCGGACCTGTAGGTCGGAGGTTCGAATCCTCTCGAGCGCGCCATTTCTTTTGGCAACCACGCGGGCGCGCAGCCGGTAAGGTAGTGCGGTTATGATTCGCGTGGACTCGCTTTCCAAGCATTTCCGAGACAGCAAGCGAGGCGTCGTTCGTGCGGTGGACGGCGTGTCGTTCGAAGCCCACCCCGGCGAGGTGTTTGGCCTGCTCGGAGTGAACGGGGCCGGAAAAACGACCCTGCTTCGGCTGCTGAGTACCGTTCTCTCGCCGACAAGCGGAACTGCTGAAGTCGCGGGAGCGGACATCGTGCGAGAGCCCGAACGGGTCCGCCGGAACATCGGGTTCATGAGCACGACGACCGCGCTCTATACGCGCCTGACGGCGCGCGAGATGATCGCCTACATGGGCGCACTCTACGGACTTAGCGGGCAGGAGTTGAACCGGCGCGTGGCCGAAGTGATTGACCTTCTGGACATTCATGAATTCGCGGATCGCTTGTGCGACAAGCTCTCCACTGGCCAACGCCAAAGGGTGAGCCTCGCTCGGACGATCCTGCATGACCCACCGGTCTTGTTCTTCGACGAGCCGACGGCGGGCTTGGATGTCATCGCCGGGCAGACGATCATGGGCTTCATCGAGCGCCAACGGGATGCCGGAAAAACGGTCCTCTTCAGCACTCACGTGATGAGCGAGGCGGAGCGGCTGTGCGACCGGATCTGCGTCGTTCACGCGGGCCGAGTCGCTGTCATCGGCACTATGGAAGAGTTACGCGAACGGACTGGAAAGCGCGCCCTCGAGGAAGTCTTCCTCGCCCTTGTTGAGGGGGTGGCTGCGTGAAGGCGTGGCTGACAGTTTTGCTGAAAGAGCTCCGAGAGTTCACTCGCGACAAGCGGGTATTAGGGACCTCGCTGCTCGGACCGTTCTTCTTGGAGTTCATTCTCATCCTCGGCATCGGGGGCGTGGAGCAGGCGATGGAGAAGCCCAAGGCGCACAAGATTGCGGTCGTGAACCGGGCTGAAGCCGAGCCGGTTCTGACCGTCTTGGAGGCGAGCGGCCAGTTCGAAGTCACCGACGCCGCGCCCGACGCGAGCATCTCCGACATTCTCAAAGAGAAGAAGGCGCGCGTGGTGCTGGAGTTCCCCAAGGGCTTTGCGGACGCGTACCGCGCCCGGCGGGCGCCAGAGTTCATCGCATACTACGACCCGAACGAGACGATCAGCCGGGTCGCCCTCACGATGGTGCGGGCTACGGTGCAACAGCAGGCTCAATTGGAGGAACAGCTTCGCATGAGGGCGCTCGGGCTGGACCCGCAGGCGTTTGAAGCGTACCGAATGAAAGAAGAGCCTGCTCCGACCGGTCAGGCGGCAGCGGCCACCTGGCTCGTGTCGTTCCTGCCATACCTGATCGTGCTCTGGTCGTTCTATGGCGGCTTCTCGATCGTGGCGGACCTGGTCGCGGGCGAGAAGGAGCGCGGCTCGCTCGAGACGCTGCTGGTCTCGCCTATTCCCCGTTCCTCCATCGCCATCGGCAAGTTTCTCGCTCTGTCGTGCGTCGCATTTGCCAGCGCCACCTCCGCGCTCTTGGGAGTGGTCGCGATCGGACTGCTACCGATTCCGGCCGCAAAGCAGATCTTTGAGGGGGGAGGAGGGATCACGGTTCTGCAGGCAGCGGCCGTGCTGCTTACACTTGTCCCTCTCGTCCTCTTCTTTTCAGGTCTGCTGTTGGCTGTCTCGACGTTCAGTCGCAATATGCGAGAGGCGAACGGCTACCTCGGATGGCTTAGCTTCGTAGTCCTGGTGCCGGCGATAGCGAGCCAGTTCATCGGATTCACCGACTTGGCCAGTTCTCCGATCCTTCCGTTCATCCCGATCTTGAACAGCGCTACCGTCTTGAGAGACGCCCTCATGGACAACCTGGACCTCTATCGGTTTGCCGTTACGTTTCTCATTACGGTTGGACTCGCGATCGGCGGAATCCTTCTCTCGGTGAGGCTGTTCCAAAAGGAATCCGTCCTCTTGCGGATGTAGCCTACCGGTTGTTGAGCCCGGCGGAGGCCATGATGGAGGCGAGCTGAGCGCTTTGCGCTTGGAGGGCGGCGAGCGCCTCTTCCATCGCGTTGAACTGACGGCGGAGAAACTCTTCGCGCCTCGCGATTGCCTCTTCGATCTGGGCCACGCGATCGTCAATGTCCTGGATCTGCTCTTGGATCGCGTTGGTTTCGGCGGTCAGGAAGCCGTTGACGAAGTCGAGCGCCGCGTCCAGGTTCTCTTCGATAACGGAGGCGGCTCCCTTGGTGAAGATCAGCTGGCCGCGGTCGCCCGTCGTTCCACCCTTCACGAGAATCGAAAGGCCGTCGGTGTTCGCGTTTCCCGCGTCGCCAGTCAGGATCTGTCCATTTCCGGTCGCTGGCTCGCCGTTGATCGTGCCCGCCACGTCGAGTCCGGTGACCGAGACCTCCGTGTCCCCAATGCCGCTATTGTCGTTCCCAGCCGGAAGGCTGCTCACGACCGTGAAGTTGCCCGGTGTGCCGTACTTCTTCGATGTCAGAATGAGTTCATTCCCCGCGGTCTTGCTGGCCACGACGAGGTCTTTCAGCTTGCTGTCCTGATTGATCAGGTTGATCAGATCGTCGATCGTAGAGCCCGCCGGGACGGTGAGATTGTAGGCAACGTTTCCGAACAGGTTGCCATTGAACGTAATCGTTTCCTCTTGCGTGCTGGTTCCGGTGAACGCGACACCGGCTGTGAATGCCGCCTGGGTGGCGATCTGCGTAATGTTCACCGTGTATCCGACCAGTCCCGACGGTTTCGTTTTGCTGGTGGAGGAGACGAACTGGATGTCTGGATCGTCAATCTTGCCCGTCTCGATGAACAGCTCCATCACGTTCTGGAGGTTGGCTGAGATGGCGGCGTCAAAGGCGGACTCGTCGAGAGTCATCTTTCCGGAGGAATCGAAATCCACCCCGATCGCGAGAAGGTTGGCGTAGGGGCCTGTCACTCCGGCAGGCGACTGCAGCAACGCCCTCGCCATCTGGTCTTGAACCAACGAGACCGTGGAGTCGCCAAACAGGGGGCCGCTTTCCAGCGTTTCGCTGTCGAAGCTTTGCGCGGTCTTGAGGAAGTCAACAACCGCGTTGTACGCATCCGCCAGCGCCTTGACCTTGTTCTTGATGGCCTCCGTGTCGCGCGTGAGGGTGAGGGTTGTGGTCGGAGGGTTGCCCGCGTCCGCCTTGAGCAGCGTAATCGTTGCGCCGGGGATGACGTCCGTGACTGAGTTGCTCTCGCTCGTGAGGGCGACTCCGTCGAGGCTGAAGGACGCGTCTTGGGCGGCGAGCAGTTGGTTTCCATAGGATCGCTGCAGGATGCCGAGGTTTTCCAGGACTCCGTTGTCATCCACGAACGCCGGAGTGCCGCTGGCGCCCGTAATCTGAAGCTTGTAGTAGGTGGTCCCGTCCACTTCCTCCGTCACGACCGAGGCGGTTACGTTCGCTACGTTGGCATTGATGCGCGCGGCGATGTCGCCGAGCGAGTCGTTCGCAAAGTCAATCGCGACATTCGTTCCGTTGATCTGGATCGTGCTCGGCGGGACGGTTATGCCCAGCAACGATCCCACCGTGGAAACGCTGTCCGTGAACCGGAGGCTCTCTGCGCCGTTCGAGATCGGCTTCCGAATACTCGCCGCCCCACTGACGAAGCCGAGAGACGAAAGGACGTTGCCTCCATTCACATCGCTCAACGCGATGGCTCGAGAGGCTCCGGTCTTGCTGGCAGTGAGGGTCAGGAAGGTGTTGCCGCTCCCACCATTGATGATGGAGGCCGTGACGCCCGCGCCCGCTTCGTTGATCTTCGTTGCGATCGCGGTCAGAGAATCGTTTGTCGAGACTGTAATCGCCTTCCCGTTGACCAAGAACGTGCCGCTCAAGCCGAGGGCGGAGGTTGCATCGGTCTGGGCGCTCGTCGAGATCTTGTGAGCCTGGGCGAGCTGGCTGACCGAGAGCTGATAAATCCCGGGTAGAGCGCTCGTTCCGGCGGTGATCGTCGCCACGGCCGTGTCGGAGCTGGCCGCCTTCACGGCCTGGAACGTGGACTTCAGGTTCAGGTCTTTTGCAGCCGTTCGTACGGCGCCGACCAGGGATTTGTACTGGTCCACCGCCGTCTGCCGATTGGTCAGCTTGCCCTTTTGGATGAGCAGCCTCTGAATGGGCTGGCGCTCCAACTGTAGGATGCGCTGAATGATGGACTCGGTGTCGATACCCGAGGCCAATCCGCCGAAAGAGATTCCTGAACCGAACGCCATGGCTGTCCAGTTGGATTATCGGCAGGTTGAAGCGGACCGCGCAGGCGGCAACCTTACGAGAAATGCTCGAGAAGTGCGCGAGCAACCCGGCGCTGAGGGGCGGGCATCGGGAGGGTACGTAGGTCTTCGAGCGGCACCCGTGTAGTGATACCGATCCCTCTCGGCAATCGCTCTACCAGGTACGCAGTCAACTGCACTCGGTGACGTGTTACGGTGTAGGTGACTTCGGCGAGTCTCTCTCCGTTGGGGGTTCGGGCGCCGTTCTCCCATCTCGGAAAGCGGTACATCCCGTGCCACCAAGGCCCGTCTTCAATCCGGCAGACCGCCACGCGCCCCCGCGCAACCGCGCAAAGGACGATCTCTTCGCTCTGGACGACCTTCGCACCGTGAGCGCGAATCGGGAGAGCCTCTTGCCGTCCGAGGCGGAAGGCGTCACAGTGGGTTTGGAGTGGACAGTCGCCGCAGTTTGGGCTTGGCGTGCAAACCGTGGCTCCGAGCTCCATCCAGGCCTGATTCCAGTCGCCTGGGCTACACCGGCCCATCCAGGCAGTCGAGCGCGCCTCAGCCTCGTGGAGCAATCGCGTGCCGGAGGCTTCGATCGCGTCGAGGCGCGCAAGGACTCTGGCCGTGTTCCCATCCACGGCGGCGACCCGCTCACCGAACGCAATGCTCGCAACGGCAGCGGCTGAATACCGGCCGATGCCTGGCAACGAGCGGAGAAACCGGTGCGCCTCGCTCGGCGGCGGACGCTTGCCGAGAAACGCGCGTTCCCAACCGGCACGCGCGATCTGCTCCGCCGCAGCCTTCAAGTTTCGCGCACGCCGGTAGTAGCCTAAGCCCTCCCAGGCTCGGAGCACGTCCTCTTCAGTCGCCTCGGCGAGGGCGGACGGCGAAGGAAAACGTTTGAGGAAGGCATCGTAATAGCCGAGCACAGTGGCGACCCGCGTCTGTTGGAGCATTACCTCGCTCACGAGGACGCCCCACGGCGAGGCGCCTCGCCATGGCAACGGTCGCCGTCTCGCCCTGTACCACCGGAGTAGGCGTGATCGGATCTGGGTTTGCCTGTCGCTCTTAGGCGCGAGGTTTGGCGGCGTCTGCATCGTCGTGCGGTTTGTCCTCGCGCGCTTTGTGGATCACAATCTGCTGGAATGGGATTTCGATTCCTTCGGCATCGAACGCTTTCTTGAGGCGCTTGCGGAATTCGCCAGCCACGTCGAAATGGCGAACCGGTTTCGTGTCTCCAAGAACCTTCATGATAATCGCTGAGTCGGCGAACTGCTGAACGCGGATGAAACGCGGCGCTTCCAGAATGTCCTCTTTCCATTCTGGATCCTCAGCCAACTCTTTCCCGACCCGGTTGATAATCTCGATGACCTTGTCCAGGTCGGAGTCGTACGCGACCCCGATATCCAGGTTCACGCGAGAGAAGACCTTGGAGTAGTTCGAAACGATCTGGATTTCGCCGTTGGGGATATGGTGGACGGTCCCGTCGAGGTCCCGCAGCGTGGTCATGCGCAGCGTGATGTCTTCGACGACGCCGTTCACGTTGGCGATCCGGACATAGTCGCCTATGCGGTACTGGTCTTCGCCGATGAGGAAGATACCGGCGATCACGTCTCGGATGAAGTACTGTCCACCGAAACCAACCGCCACGCCTGCTACGCCGGCCGCCGCCAGAAAAGGCCCGATCTGGACGCCGATCGTATCCAAGATCAGCATTCCCGATACGCCCAAGGCTACGACGTTGATCGCCAACCGCGCGATCCGGATAAGGGTCTCTTCCCGCCTCCGTTCCGCCTCGGCGCTCACAGTGGGAACCACTGCCTTGCGGATCAGACTCACCGTAATCCGGTACACGATGTATTTCGCCAACAGGGTGACGATAACGATCGTGGCGATGTCCACGCCCTTGTCGAGCAGCCAAACCACCGCTTGGTCGCTGATCTTCTGCCAGTTCATCCGTAAGCAGGCTACCTGCCGAACGGAGCGCGTCTCAAGGTTGCTCACTCACGAGTTCGGCCATCGGTAGGGCATCCACAATTCGATCCGCGCTGTGGCGTACCGGATCAACGCAAGGGAGTCCATGGGCACGCTCGAGGTTCTCGCAGTAGGCGAGAGCGCTTTCCTCGTCGAGGTCGCGGGTGTCCACGCAGATACCGATCGTCGCCGGCTTGGGAAACACCCCTCCGCCCGCAGCCATCGTTTCATAGGTTGCGATCAAGTCCTGTAGCGGCGGGATCGGCAACTCGGGGAAGCGCCATAGGGACTCTTGGTTGGCCTTGCAGCAGAGAACGAGGTGCGTAGGCATGGCCCCCCGCAGAATGGCGAGGGAAGCGGAGGCCGCGGGGTGGTTAATCGCGCCTTGGCCCTCGACGAAAAGCACTTGAGGCGGCGGCGTCCCCCCTGCTGCCCGTAGCACCTCCGCCTCGACGGCGCCTGGAGCAAAATCCAACCGAACGGCATCTACGGCGACGCCGGCGCCCCAGATGCAGACACCCGTCTGGCCGGTCGCAACGAAGTCGGCGGCGATGCCCTTCCTGCGCGCCGCAAGAGTCAACTCGAGCGACGCTGTCATCTTCCCCACCGCCATGTCCGTCCCGACCGTGAGGACTCGTAGACAGGTGAGCTTGACTGCTTTCATCGAAGCGGGCTGGAGATTCGGTGGCTCGACCCGGACGTCCCAAACGCGCGCTCCCAGCTCGAGGACCTTGGGGTGAGTTGAGAGGGGTTCGTGAAGGGGATTGACGATCAACGCGCCCGCCGCCATCGCCGCCTCGAGATGCGGCCACCATTCCTCGGGGAGCCGACCTCCAGGAGGTGCGACGCCCAGGACGAGAGCTTCCGCCCCTAACGTCAAGGCTGAGGCTGCGTCTCCGACAACGGGGCAGTGGCGAGGAATACCGGTAACAGCTGCCGAGTCCTCCCCTTCGTGCCCGCGGTCAATCACCGCGACGATGTCCGCGGGCGAGTATCGAAGCATGCCGATACCCAACTTGCCATAGCGATTCGTCAGGTACCCATCCATCAAAAGGCCGACTCTCGACCCTGGACCGAGGGGATTCATCGGGGCTGGACCCCCAACCCTGGAGCAGCGGAGCAGACGAGACAGCCATTGGGACACTCGAGTCCAAGGAACGGATCCTCAACGAGGTTGAAGTGGCTGTCGAGATCGAAGTAATCCACGAGGTCGCTCAGTTGTGCTGCCGCGGCGATCGCCAGGCTTGACTCGCTGAAACAACCGATCATCACCTTCAACCGGAAGGCTCGCGCCGTGTGCGCGATCCGGATCCCCTCGCTGATTCCTCCCGCCTTCATCAGCTTGATGTTGACCCCATCACAGTAGTCCGCCACTCGCGGTACATCGAAGGAGGTATGGACCGATTCGTCCAAGAAGACCGGCAGTGGGCGATCGCGAAGACACTCCAGCGCCTCGGGGTCTTCGTGGCTGATCGGCTGTTCGACGTATTCGCAGCCCTTCTTGGCGAGCCAAGCCAGCATCGTACAGGCGTCGCTCGGGTTCCAAGCGCCGTTCGCGTCTACGCGAATGGTCCCGCCCGCGGGCAGGTGCCTACTCGCGCACTCAAACGCCGCTTGATCTTCCTCGATTCCGCCCGGATAGCCGAGCTTCAGTTTCAGACGAAACGGCGCCCGGTCGCGCCAGAAAGCGACCCATTCCTGGATCAGCTCGGGGATCTGGTCCAATGGGTTGATCCCGACCGTTACACTCGTGATGTCTGTACGGCCGGAGAGTCCGAGCAGTCTCCAGAGGGGCTGGCCAACGCGCTTGCCGATCCAGTCCCAGCAAGCCATGTTGAGAGCGGCGCGCGCGGCGGATGGCAGGTCTCGTTCCGTCGCGAGTCGCTCAACTTGGTAAACGCTCCACGGCTCCAAGCCGAAGAGACTTGCGTTGAATCGCTCCAACGCTTCTTGGCAAACTTGCGCAGACTGCGGACGCCCATACCCAATCGGAGCCGCCTCTCCCCAACCAACCGTCTGCCCGTGGTGCACCTCGACGAACAGGTTCTCCGTCGCTGATGAGGTTCCCCGGCTGATCGTCAGCGGCCTGCGCTTTCTCAGGTAACGAATCGAGGATCGAATCTGCACGACCACGGAAGAATATCCGATGGCGTAACGAACGAATCGCCACCTGCCGAAGATACGGGTTAGAGATGCTTTCCGTAGACCGCGACGCCCTTCGCCGGTACATCGAGAGGTCGGTTCACGACCTTCCCGCCCTGCCGGCTGTCGTGGCCAAGGTAGTCGAGATTACGGAAAGCCCGGATGCGTCCTCGGCAGCCTTGAACCAGGTCATTTCGTCGGACCAAGCGCTGAGCGCTAAGGTGCTCCGGGTTGTGAACAGCGCCTACTACGGCCTCTCCGCCCAGGTATCTACGACGAGCCACGCGATCGTCATCCTCGGGATGCAGCAGGTTCGAAATCTGGTCCTGAGCATGGCGGCGATGAGCCTCGTACGCTCCCGCTCGGCAGCAATGGGTCAGATGCACGTCCACTTCTGGCGGCACGCGTTCGGGACCGCGAAGGGCGCGGAGAGGATCGCCAAACTGAAGCGCCTACCCGTGTCGGAGATCGATCGCTGCTTCATCGGCGCCCTTCTCCACGACATCGGGATGCTGTTCCTGTACTCCACGTTCACCGATCTCTACACGCGGACCCTGTTGGACGCGAAAGAGAACAACATGCCGCTGCACGTCGCCGAAGAGAAGTTCCTGGGAATTGACCACACCGAAGTCGGGCGCATGTTAGCGACGGCGTGGAAGTTCCCGCCGGAGATTCGCAAGCTGATCGGCGAACACCACGAGCCCCAAGAAGGCGAGTTCAACGGAATGCGGGCGTGCATTCAAGCCGCGGACTACTACGCCAACGCCGCCGGTTTTAGCCCTCTGAATGCGCCCGTGCCGAACATGCTGCCAGAAGTCCGGAGCTGGCTCGAATTCGACGAAGAGGACGAGGCAGCTATGACCGAGTTCATTCGCGAAAAGATTCGCGAAGCCGAAGAGCTTTTCGGGCTCATCGTGTAGGCGCCGGTAAACTCGCCGCACCTGCATGTCCGATCCGGATCCCGCCCTTTTTCGCGATAACGAGGCGATGCTCGAAGCGGCGCGCGCCGCCGAACTCGTTGAGATCGGGGCTCTCTCGACGGACTCAGGGACTCAGCTGGAAGACATCCGCATCGCTGCGCATCGCTTCGGGCCAGAACCGGCCGACGATAACGCGGTTCTCATCTGCCACGCGCTGACAGGCGATTCCAACGCGATGGGATGGTGGTCGAGACTGGTCGGGCCCGGCAAAGCGATTGACACGAGCCGCTACTCAGTCCTCTGCACGAATCTGCTTGGGGGGTGCGCCGGTTCGACCGGGCCTGCGAGCCTCGCTCCCGACGGCAGACCGTATGGCAGCCGGTTTCCTGTGCTCACGGTCGAGGATCAGACCCGCGCGATACTGCTCGCCGCCGATCGGATGGGCTACGGTCGGTTTCGCGCGGTCATCGGCGGCAGCACGGGCGGTTTTCATGCCCTCGCGTGCGCCGCTCTCTTTCCTGAGCGGTTCGGCCGGGTCATCGTGACGGCGGGCGCGGCGCGGCAGAACGCGCTCCACATCGCATTGAATGAGATAGGTCGCCAGGCGATCCAGCGCGATCCGAAGTGGCGCGGAGGCGACTACCCTCTCGACGATCCACCCAAGGACGGCCTGGCGGTCGCGAGGATGGTGGGCCACGTCGGTTACCTCAGCGCAGCCGCGCTAGAGCGCAAGTTCGGCAGAAGGCTGCAGGACAAGAAGGCTTTCGAATACACGTTGGACGTCGAGTTCGAGGTGGAGAGCTATCTCCGGTATCAAGCGGAAAAGTTCACGGAGCGATTCGATGCGAACAGTTACCTGATCTTGACGCGCGCGGCGAACTACTTCGAGCTACGCGATTATCCGCGCCAAGGCCCTCCGTGCACGTTTCTTGCCTTCGACTCGGACACCCTGTATCCGCTCTCTCTTTCGCAGGAAGCCGCCCAGATCGTACGTGCGGCGGGCGCCGAAGCGGAAGTCGTCCGGTGCTCGTGCCCATGGGGACATGACAGCTTCCTGCTTGACGACCAGGAACAAGCGGAAGCGATTGCGCGAGCCTTGGCGAACGGGTAAAATACGCACGCGTGCCCCCGTCGTCTAGCGGTCTAGGACATCGCCCTCTCACGGCGAAGGTCGCGGGTTCGAATCCCGTCGGGGGTACCATTCTTTTTTGAGGCGTCGAACTCTCATGAGCGCATTCGAGGAGATACTCCCGGGGACCTTCCTTCGCAAACTCAACCGGTTTGAGGACCACCGCGGGTGGCTCACCGAGTTGTTCCGAGAAGACGAACTCCCACAGGGTTTCCGTCCGGTGATGGGCTACATCAGCCAAACCAAACCGGGGGTGCAGCGCGGCCCCCACGAGCACCGAGACCAGACGGACGGATTCGCCTTCCTGAGCGGACGATTCCTGCTCATGCTTTGGGAGAATCGCAGTGGGCAGGAGTATCGGAAAGTCGAGCTGGAAGTCGGCGCCCAGAACCCCGTGTTCGTGACCGTGCCTCCAGGCGTCGTCCACGCGTACAAGAACATCGGTTCGGAAGACGCTTTCGTTCTCAACTTCCCTGACCGGCTGTATGCGGGCTGGGGCCGGAAGGAACCGGTTGACGAAATCCGGCACGAAGAGGACCCGGAGACGCCATTCCGATAAGATGAATCTCTTGGTTTGTGGCGGGGCGGGATTTATCGGTAGCAACTACTGCCGCTACGTGCTTCGGACTGTCCCCGAAGATCGCATCGTGATTCTGGACGCCCTCACCTACGCCGGCCACAGGAGCACGATCGAGGACGTCCTCTCGACGGGTCGCGCCGAGTTCGTCCACGGACGGATCGAAGATCGCGATCGAGTTCGGCAGATATTGACGGAACACCGAATTGACGCCATCGTCAACTTCGCCGCGGAGACGCATAACGACCGTAGCCTGCTGGGGGCGGAAGAGTTCCTCCGTACCAACGTGCTTGGCGTGCAGTCTCTGCTGGATGCCTGCCTCGACTCGGGCGTCCAGCGGATGGTTCAGGTCTCTACCGACGAGGTTTACGGGAGCATCGGCTCGGGTAAATGGACGGAGGAGTCGCCGCTCTTGCCGAATACGCCTTACTCCGCCAGCAAAGCGGCTGGGGATCTGCTTTGTCGTGCGGCCTTCATTACCTACGGGACGCCTGTCCTCGTCACGCGTGGCGGAAATACATACGGGCCGTACCAGTATCCCGAGAAGCTGATACCCTTCTTCTGCACGCGCCTGCTCACGGGGAAAAAGGCGCCCCTTTACGGCGAAGGCGAACAAGTCCGCGAATGGATCCACGTGGATGACCACTGTGCCGCCATTGACACCGTCCTCCGCAAGGGCGTACCCGGAGAAGTGTACAACATCTCCGACGTAAACGAGCGCCAAAACCGCGAAGTGGCGGCGAAGATCCTCGAAGCCCTCGGAATGGACGAATCCAGGATCAAGCGGATCCCCGACCCGCGGAAGGGCGCCCACGACCAACGGTATAGCATGGACTCGTCGAAGGTTCGCGCGTTGGGGTGGGAGCCCCAGGTTCCTTTCGAGGAAGGGCTGCGGCAGACCGTGAACTGGTACCGCGAGAACGAGCGCTGGTGGCGCCCGATCGTCGAATCGGAGCCGTATCGTCGCTTTGTCGAGCGGTTCTACGGGCCGGTGCTGGGCGAAGACCTCTAAAGAAGTACGGTTTTTAGTCGCTCTAGCGACGAACTCAACGATTAAGGGAACCTTTAATCGTCAGCCAGCGTTTAACCTCGTAGATGACGAAGCGAACGACCGACCGCATCAGCGCGATACGCTGCGACGCTTACAACGACGACCCTCTCCGAGTCGCCCGCGTAGAGCATTCGCTCCCGCCGAAGCAGGAACTTGAGCGAACGGCAGAGCTGCTAAAAGGCCTTGCCCATCCGGTACGCGTAGCGATTGCCGCCGCTCTACTCGTGGAGCCTTTGTGTGTCTGCGAGCTAAGCGTCCTCTTGGGGATGAGCGCGCCCGCCCTCATGCATCACTTGAAAGCGATGGCTGGGGCTGGCGTGCTGGACGTGCGAAAGGTCGGCAAGTTTGCGGAGTACTACCTCGCCGACGGACGGGTCAAAGCCATCTTGGATGCGACCCGAAAGAAGTCGGCACCGATAGGAGGTCCCTGTTCATGAAAGTTCTGTTTTCGTACGTTGGCGCGGCATTGGCGGGACTCGCCGCCGGCGCCTGCTGCTGGATCCCAGCCCTGCTCGGCGCGGGAGCGGCCGGTTCTCTGGGCGTTTCCGCGGCGCTCGCTCCGTACCGACCCTACTTCCTCGGCCTCACCGCCGTGTTCCTCGCCTTCGGCTTCTACTTCGCCTATCGCACGCCGAAAGAGGCTTGCGCCGATGGCTGTTGCGCAGACGCATCTGCAGCAAAGAAGCGGAAGATACGGATCGGCATGATGTGGTTCATCGCTGGAATCGCCGTGCTTTCGGCTGCCTATCCCTACGTGGCGCAGATCCGACAGCCCCAGGTTCACGCGGCAGCGCAGACGCGGCCAACCGGGAAGATCGAGCTCGCCGTCTCGGGCCTCGATTGTCCCGCCTGCGCCATTCCCATTCAAGATCAGCTTCGCAAGGTGCCAGGCGTCGTGGACGCCAACCTGGATTTCGATCGCTCGATCGTCGTCGTCTCGGTATCCAGCCCTCGGCCTTCGGAAGAGACGCTCATCCACGCGATCGAGGAGACCGGATTCAAGGCAAAGCCCCTCGACGAACAAGCTCCCACGAAGCAGTAAGACCTCTTCTCGAATCAAAGGAAACAAGAAAATGAAACCACTAACCGACATCGAGCCTGCATACGAGTATCTCTCGTCTTTCGCCAAAGTCACCGGCGGCACGACCGGCGCCATTCAAGGAATGCGGCAAAAAGCGCTCTACTCCGATGGCGCGTTGCCTGCCAAGGTTAAGGTCCTTGGGGCGCTGCTTTGGTCCATCAGCGCCCGCTGCGAGCCGTGCGTGAAATACTACGCGATCAAAGCGAAAGAGGTCGGAGTCAGCCTGGAGGAGCTGGGCGAGCTGTGCGCCGTCGCTTCCACCATGGGCGGTTGCGTCGGCGAGACGTGGGCGCTGAAGGCGTTTGCCGCGTACCACGGCACAGACGCCGGAGAATGCTGCGACCTTTAGGCTACTTCCCTTCCAACGAGCGCTGAAGCTCCGGCAGCAACTCGTGCACGGTCCAGTCGAGGCGGACAGGCGTAACGGAAACGAACCCCTCGTTCACCGCCTCGACGTCCGTGCCCTTCTCGCTGCTGTCCATGATCACGACACCGCCCTGCCACCAATAGGGGCGGCCGAACGGATCCTCCCGCTTCTCGACGCGCTCCTTGTAGATGCGCGTGCCCATGCGAGTGATGCGCGTGCCTCGAATCTCCGGGTAGGCGATGCTGGGGATGTTTACATTGAAAATCGTGTGCTTCGGCTGGGGTGCGGTGAGCAACCAGGGCAGATACTCCTCGAGCCAAAGTCGAGCCGTCTCGAGATTGGGCGGAGCCTCCTCGACGAAGACCGCCACCGAGACCGCGATGCTCCGAATGCCGTTGACCGCCCCTTCCAGCGCCCCGCCCACCGTTCCGGAATAGGTTACGTCCCAGCCCAGGTTCGGGCCGGCGTTGATCCCACTGACCACGAGGTCGCAGCCGTTCGGAAAGAACTCATGCAGAGCCAGGTTGACGCAATCTACGGGCACGCCGTTCACCTCGTAGGCCTCGACATCCACGGGAAACCCTTGGACAGGCACCGCGCGGAGCGGATCGCGCAAGGTCATCGAATGACCGCACGCGCTACGTTCGCGGTCCGGCGAACAGACAACGACCCGGCCCAGCGGTTTCAGCACCTCAGCCATGACGTGCAACCCCTCGGCGCGCACCCCGTCGTCGTTTGTGAGAAGGATTTCCATCCGAGGCGGAGAGTCTACCGGTTGTAGTGTGGAGTCTCGGCGAACGGCTGCCGATAATAACCGAAGGTACCGAGATGGCGGAAGAAAAGGAAACCACGGAAGCGCAAGCGGAGGCGCCAGCCAAAGGGGGCAAGTCGCCGAAGCTCCTGGTCATCATTCTCCTCGCGATCGTACTGGCGGGCGGGGGCTTCTTCGGCATGAAGATCATGGGCGCAAACAAGAAGAAGGAGCCCGAAAAGCCGAAGGTCGGCCACGTGATGGAGCTTCAGGAGTTTCTCGTGAACCTCAAGGATAAGACGTGGCTGAAGGTTTCACTCGCCCTCGGAGTAGCGGAGGGCGCGGAGCTTCACGGCGCCGGCGAAGGCGGTGGACATGAAGGCGGTGGCGCGACCGACGAACCGAAAATGCGCGACATCATCATCCGCGTACTCACTTCCAAGAACCTGGACGACATCGTCTCACCCGAAGGCAAGGAGCAGCTGAAGAAGGACATCCTCCATGCCTTGAACGCCGAATACGGCGCGCACGAGGATGAGTCGCATGCGTCCTCCGATCAGCCGAAGGACGACACCTCGTCGGACGGGCATGGCGACGGGAGCAAAGACGCCGAGAAGCAAGCGGAGGAAGAGATCCAGGGGCCGTTCCTCGAAGTCTATTTCACTGCCTTCTCGTATCAGCGCTACTAGCCTCGCCCGGGTATACTTGCAGCCGACAATCCGTTCCCATCGTAGGGGAGGCTGAAACTATGGATGCAAGTTACACTAAGTCGAGACTTTACGCCCTGCGCCACAGCGCGGCGCACCTCATGGCCCAATCCGTTCTCCAACTCTTCCCGGATGCGAAACTCACCATCGGTCCGCCGATCGAAAACGGTTTCTACTACGACATAGACTTCGGCGACACCAAGATCACCGAAGAGGATTTGGCGAAGATTGAGGAAAAGATGCGCGAGAACGCCGCGCGAGACCTTCCGATCGTCAAAGAGGTCCTAACCCGCGAGGAAGCGCGCAAGAGGATCCTCGACCTCAAACAAGACCCCTACAAACTGGAGCTCTTGGACGACATCCCGCCAGAAGAGGAGATCAGTTTCTACACGCAGGGAGAGTTCACCGATCTGTGCCGCGGGCCGCACGTTTCGCGCACCGGAGAGATCCAACACTTCAAGCTGCTCAACATCGCCGGGGCGTACTGGCGTGGGGACGAGCGGAACAAGATGCTCACGCGCCTGTACGGTACCGCATTCGAAACGAAAGAGGAACTCGAAGAGTATCTGCACAACCTCGAAGAGGCGAAGAAACGAGACCACCGCGTCCTCGGGCGCCAGCTGGGTCTTTTCATGTTCTCACCAAACGTCGGGAGTGGGCTTCCCCTCTGGCTCCCCAAGGGCGCGGTCATGCGCGAAGTGTTGACCGACTTCCTCCGCCAGGCGCAGTTGGAGCGAGGCTATCAGCCCGTCGTAACGCCGCACGTGGGCAATGCGAAGCTCTGGGAAATCAGCGGACATCTCCACACGTACCGAGACAAAATGTTCCCGATCATGGACGACGGACGCGAGCAATTTCTGCTCAAACCGATGAACTGTCCGTTCCACATCGAGATCTACCAGTCCGAATTGCGCAGCTACCGAGACCTACCGATCCGATATGCCGAATTCGGAACGGTCTACCGCTATGAACAGAGCGGCGAACTTGCCGGCATGCTTCGGGTCCGCGGATTCACACAGGACGACGCTCACCTGTTTGTCACGCCTGAACAGCTCTTGGATGAGTTCAAGGGCGTCGTAGACCTCATGCTCGTCGTATTGGACAGGCTGGGGCTTCGCGACTACAGCGTTCGGGTCGGGACGCGCGATCCGGAGGACGACAAGTACGTCGGCGCGGACGAAAACTGGGAACAATCTGAAAAAGCAATCCTTCAAGCCTGTGAGGATCTCGGTCTCGCCTACCAGGTCTCGCCCGGCGACGCGGCGTTCTACGGCCCCAAACTCGACCTGATGATCAAGGACGCGCTCGGGCGAACGTGGCAGATGGGCACGGTCCAAGTGGATTACAACCTTCCCGAACGCTTCCAACTCGAGTATATCGGCGAGGACGGCAAACCGCACCGCCCGATCATGATCCACCGCGCTCCATTCGGCTCCCTCGAACGGATGATCGGCCTGTTGACCGAGCAGTACGCGGGCGCGTTCCCCTTCTGGCTTGCCCCTGTCCAGGTAGCCATTCTTCCGATCGCGGATCGCCACATCCCGTATGCGGAGCGCGTGCGAGCAGAGCTATTGGCGCACCGCCCGGGCCTCCGCATCGAACTGGATGACCGCCGCCTTACCCTCGGCAAGAAAATCGCCGAAGCGCAGTCGAATAAAGTGCCCTACATGCTGATTCTTGGGGATCGAGACGAAGAGGCGGAGACGGTCAGCGTCCGCTCGCGGGAAGAGGGCGACCTGGGCGGCATGTGCGTCGAGGGATTTGCGGCCATGCTGCCTGCGGACTAACGCGTGCAGCCAGCCTTGCTGGGGGCCAGTCTACGCCGTCTCCTCTCTCCTCTTTCGCCGGTGGCCGAGGAGGGAGAGGGAGGTGTCGTTACTGACCACTGTCCTGTCTGCCCAGTTCGGAAGGGGCCAAGAACGGCTGAATCCGCCACTCCCTTTGCGGAACCTCTGAGCGAGCCGCTTCGAGATACCTTTCGGCAGTGTCCTTGTCATTCTTGCCATACCAGTATGCATTCGCGATTCCCTCCAGCGCTGAAGCGCGAGCGATGGGCCCATCGGCCTCCTCTACAACGGATCTGAAAACTCGGATCGCCTCGTCCCACCGACCCAAGGCCATCAACGCTCTTCCCTTGCCGAGCAAGGGACCAGTCGCAGAAGGGTTCAGCAAGCGAGACTGTTCGAAGTGCATGATTGCAGTGTTACCAGCAGCGCCGTCGCCATTGATGGCCAGCACCGTCAAGACGTTTCCCGCGTACATGTGAGCCATAGCCCGAACGTCGCGGGGAAGTCCCGAACCTTGCTTCAACAACTGCTCGTAGACGTGAAGCTGCTGGGCGCGCATTCGCAGATCGTAATAACACCACGCCAACTCGAAGTACGCTTCGAAATACGCGGGATCCAACTGAATCGCTCGCTGTAAGACGCCTATCGCTTGCTCAACTTGCCCATCGCTCCGGACCCGCCGCCCGAGAAGGTAGTGAGAATGCGCACTTTCTGGATACATCTCTACAAGGCGCTGCAGCTCCTCTGTCGTGGGTGCCATCGTTTCCGTTTCGAGGGCATCGCGATCCGCGTCTCGGACGCCCCCCTGTGTCGCTGCCTGAGGCTTCCTCGGCTCTCCACGCTCCGTCGACTTGACGCCACAGGCGAACAAGACGCCAATGAGCACCACTACAGCAAAGACAGTCGGATTCCGGAAGAAAGTACACTTAGCGCTCATAGACGGGAACCTCCTGAGTGTCCACTTCTCCCCAGACCCACTCATCAGCATCTCCCGGGCGGACCGTACCCACTGGGCGCGGGTCGGTCGGCCATGGAGGGCGACCCCACCCAGGAGTAGCGCTCGCCTGCCTCGGATCATCCGGCCTGTAGTAGATCCACGTTGGTTCAGGGGTTGACCTGAGCTCCCAAAACATATCATACTTTGAAAATCCATACTCGTTCAGGTCGTCAATGACAAGGGCCGGCTCCAAAGCGTGAAGGCACGACGGAACAGCGTCCGAACAATCTTCTACAGCTGAGGCGACTTCTGCCACCGTCTCCTTTCCACCGAAACCCAGCCAGTGCTTTAGGCCCTCCCATTGGTCTGACAACCACTCAACGAAAGTACGTCTAAGACCTCTCGGATCCGCGAACGCCACCGGATTGTTGCCGCAATACCCATACCAGTTCCTTCCATCCTTGATCGGATCGCGGGTGAGGAAGCGGCCCGTCGTCGGGTCGTAGTAGCGGTGGCCAAGGAGTTTCAGGCCATAGTCGCCATCGGTCGAGTGTTACGGGATCTGCAACAGAGCACACGATGGCGATAGCCCACGCAATGGACACAGCGAGGCCGACCAGTTTGCGCCTCATTGCCCCCCTCCGATCGGCCATGCGACCGGCGACTGCTTTGTCCCGGGAACCGATGCGGATTTGTCCTCGTAGCGCACCTTCACAAGCATCGGCTTGCCATCGCCCCACGTCTCAAGCAGCTGCATCATTTTCCAATCGTTCCAGCCGACGTCAATACAGCCGGCACTGCCAACGTATCGCCCGCCATGCACGAAGAACCCGCGACGCCCAAAAGTATCGGTATCATATAAAGGGTGAGGATGTAACGGCACACGAAAGTCGCCCCAAGCATCTCGATCGTCGGTGAAGTCAGGCCCAGGCCAGACTTCCAGCCAAACGCGTCTGCCGATCTCATTTGGGTCAACATAGTATGTACCCTCTGGGATGGGACCGTAGTTCGGACGAGCCGCGTCGGCCGGGGTCGAGCCGGGGGCGCCCGACGCAGCAGGAATGCGTGCGATGACTCGCTTTCTTTTCCCGTTATCCGAAATTAAACGCATTTCCTTGCCATCAAACTCCCAGTAAGCAAGTCCACTCGGATCAGCGAAGGTCACCGGATTGTTCCCGCAGTACCCATACCAGTTCCTTCCATCCTTGATCGGATCCCTCGACAGGAAACGGCCCGTCGTCGAGTCGTAGTAGCGGTGGCCGAGGAGGGAGAGGGAGGTGTCGGAGTCGCTCTGGTAGCCGAAACGCCCGCCGTAGGCGAACGGGCCGGACCAGGTGCCGGTCGAGGAGACCGGGTTGCCGAACGCGTCGTACTGCTGACTCGAGACGATCTGGCCCGAGGAGTCCGTCTGCTCCACGAAGTTCTTGATGTCGCCGTGATAGAAGCGCGAGTCGCTTCCCCGCCGCTCGCAGATG